>Ga0209083_1000237_pt1 | contig 87429 bp, 85 predicted proteins | sample AM7aDNAmetaG_FD_184132 | JGI IMG/M metagenome (GOLD analysis project Ga0209083, IMG submission 184132) | Freshwater microbial communities from Finland to study Microbial Dark Matter (Phase II) - AM7a DNA metaG (SPAdes) (version 3) | ecosystem: Environmental > Aquatic > Freshwater > Lake ...
TCTAACGCATATGTCAATGTTGTATATTCTGATTGAGGGTTTGCCTGGATAAAAGAGATATTAGTCTATTCTTGAGAGAAATGACCTTTCATGCGAATTTCATAATAAAGATAATCTGAGCTACTGATTGTTTGGTTTTCGATATGTTGCGCAGGATTTGTTACAGTCTTACCTGTGAATGGGTCTATTGAAGTGTTTGCTGGAACATCATTAGAACGGTCAGCATAGTGTACAGTGAATTCTGGTATGGATGGTTTAGGTATTGTTTGGGCACTTGCAAGTTTAATCGTTATTAGGCTTAAACTTGAGACAGCTACGATTAGGATTAGAATTAAGGTGAAAGTTTTGCTTATGCTGCTCATACTTCCTCTTAGAAGCTGTTTGCGATAAAAGCTTATTCGTAAAGGTTTCTTGACCTGGTTTAGTCAAGGTTTATTGACGGAAGGTTCCGCATTTAAACCTGTCCAGCTTGTGGTAGCCTCCACAACCAGCCAGCAACCCAAACTTGCCTATGCTGTCAAAAAACAATAAACAACTCAATCTGATGGAAGTTGTTGTGTATAGCAACCTCAATTCAACAACTACTAATAAAGAAAAAATAAAAGCACAAAAAACATCGAAAATAGACTTAAATTCCATTTCAGCATGTCACCAAGCCCAAAAACCATCAATATCCCCCAGAAAACCATGGTTTAACTCAACCTAACCAAGTGCCAAAGTGCATTTTTCGCTTTGCAATAAATTTTGTGCTTAATATGCAAAACTTTATAACCGCGCCGAACGTTTTGTGTCTAAAAAGGTAGACGCAAAATGAAATTCGGCACATACATGTTTGAAGCAAAGAAAGTTCCAGGCTTCGACTATGACCTTTTCCGAGTAAAACCCGAAGTAGGCAGACGAATGCCCCCAAAAGCTGACATGCACAGCAACATCGCGATTTTCGGAGACAACGTAACCGCCCGCATCCACCCAGACTGGATCAGCCAATCAGACTTAGGACCCGCATGGAGAACCAACGACAACTTTAACGTTCGCTGGGAAGTCCTATGCGCAACACAACCTGAACACCGCGCAGAACAACTCGACTACATCGAAGACGTAGCACGCAAAAGCCAAGGAATCTGGCTAAACAGCATCCACTTCGCAGAACACGGCCACTGCACATGCCCACGATGCAAAGACTTATGGAAGAAAAGCGGATTAAGCTGGTATGAATGGAGACGAAAAGAAATCACTGAATACATGGCACAGGTAAGCGACCGCGTACGCAACAAAGCAAAGAAAAAATTCGTCATCGGTGTCCTTCCAGACCCAGTTACAAACTACGAACGCTTCGGAGTATGCTTCGACGACCTCGCACCATTAACCGACGAATTCCTCGTCGTCATGTTCAACAAAAACTACGCTACACCATGGTACAACGAAATGCTTACACGCAACTTCAAGAAACTCTTCAAAGACGTACCACTCAACATAGCTCTATACGTTCTAGGCCCCGGCGACGATCCAAAAGAATGCCCAACCCCAGCTGAACTCTTAACAGTCTCAGTACGCATGGCACGCGCAGGAGTAGACGGACTACTATACCTCACAGACAAAGCAGCACAAATGCAAGAATTCCAGAAAGCAGCAATCGCCCAAAAAGACGTTCGCGAACGCTTAGTTAGCTACGGCGGAAAACAAGGTCAAGAAGTCCTCGACTTAGTCACAAGTTGGGAAAAACTATTCTAAAATAAGCCCAAAAGGTGGTTTAAAGCCACCAAGGCTGCCCTTTTTATCATTATTTTTTATTGAATGTATCCGAGGTTCTTGTTCTGAGTTTCGTTTATTTCCTTCATCGACTCGTAATGTGCTTCAATTAAGATTTTTAGTGCGTCGATGTTCTTAGTTATGTCTTCGACTTCGCCGCTTTTCTGCAGAACCCCCGCTTTCACTAGTTGCTCGTTTATTTTGCTGACGGAAACTTCAATCACTTTAACTTTGAACGCGAAAATCTGCAGCGTATAGAGCAATGTAAGCTGCGAATTCAACCGTTCTAAACGTTCCAACTCTAGCGTTTTTCCGATAAACGCCCTTAACCTCTGCTCCTGAGACGCCAGTGGCGACGCTAGAAGTCCCTCGTAGAGGGCTGTTTGTTTCACAGTGGCTTCTTTTGTTTCATCTGCAACTTTCTGTACCCGCTTCGCGGTTTTATCCAACATTTCTAAGACTTCATCCAACTCGATGTTCCCCCAAATCAACAGTTAACATGTTTGCTGAGTTTGTCTGACCCATTATATATAGCTTAAACCTCATCTGCGTTTGTTTTTTCAGGTTTTTAATAGGTAAGCTTTTAGGCACTTTCATACATAATAGTTAAACTATAATTACCTAAGAGGAATAATATTATGCCTTCATTAGCAAAAAAGAACCTAGCAAAAAAGAAAAAGCATGAAGAAAAAACCGGAAAACAATAATTTTCCGACTTTAAATAACCATCCTAAAATCGATAATTTTTTTCTTTCATTTTAATTAGGCAAAAGGATGCATGAAGAAAAATCTAAACATACCTTTTTTCGTTGTCGCAGTACCATCTTTGATATTGCTGGATGTAGCGGATTGGGCTTTTGCAGTAGGGGCATGTAGGCGTTGTCGGCGGCGGTGGAGGTGGCGAAGGAAAAGTTGCCTGCGTTTGGAGCTGCTCAAAAGGTGCACCGCATGAAGTGCAGAATTTTGATCCAAGGCTGTCGGGTTTGCCGCATCGCTGGCAGGTTCTCACATAAGATGTTCGCTGTGGTTGTTGAGGACCAAAACCTGCCGTCGGCGTGAATTGTAATGCGGCTTTAGCTTGATTTATGGTGGCAGCCCACTGTTGATTGTTGGTTCCTCCTCCAACGACGTAGGCATGAACCGGTTTCATTGAACCAACGCTACCCACACTAACGAAAGTTTGCCCCATTTTCTTTCCAGCTTCAGCCCTAGTAATGTTCTGCAGGAGCGTAAAGTAGCTGCCTTCCTGGCTCGAAAGTTCATCTATTTCGGCTTTAGAGACGCTGTTTTCAATGGCTTGAGCTGCGAAAACTCCGCCTAACGCCCACGCAGCCGCTCGGGCGCCTCCTCCCTTTGAAATGTAAATGAGGCGTTTGTTTGTTAGTATTAGGGTGCCAAGTTCTGCGAAGGCGCCTGCTTTGAGCCCGACGGTCGGCGGCGTTTCTGACTCGTGATCTTTAACGCCTGCTTCCTGCCTTAGTATTACCTCGACTTCAGACATGACTTTTCCTCTTTCTTTATTTGATTCGTTTGTATTTTAAGTGTATCTATCTGCAGGTTGGGGGTTCAGTTGCATCCAATTTTTTTGTTGTGATGTTTGAGATCCCTCGATTAGGTTAGTCAAAGTTTCTTGACTAAACCATTTGTCTGCCGTGGTGAGTTAGTCAAGGTTTCTTGACGAAAAACCTCTTAAGGTAACAGCTTCACGACATTAATTGATGAAATATGAAATCCCTCGTTGCTTTAGTCCTAGTCTGCATAATGGTTTCTGTTTCAATTTTGGCTTCACCCGCAGGCGCTTCTGAACAGCTTTCGGTTGGCGTCAAAGCGGGCGACTGGATGGAATACACCGTCTCCATAACAGGTCCAACCGATTCTCCAGCACACAACATTACCTGGTTTAGAATAGAAATTTTGGAGATACAAGACACGGCTTTTCATGCAAATGTAACTGTTAGAAACGTTAATGGCAGTGTTTCAAGCTCAATTTGGGATTTCAACTTAACTAAAGGACAAATTGAAGGATGGGTAATCATTCCAGCGAACCTTGGTACAGGCGCCACTTTTTATGATTCTGCAACACCAGGCAATATAGCGATTGAGGAGCAAGAACAAAAAAATGTGGCAGGCGCAACCAGAACCATAACCCACGCAAGCGACTCCGAACGCATCGTAAAGGAATGGGACAAAGCAACGGGCGTCTACACGTATTCTTTGGAAAAACCCAAAAACTTCACCGTCATCTCAACCGCCACTGCCACAAACATGTGGAGCCCCGACCCCATCACAAACCAAAACCAGAACCAGTCGCAGCTTTACGCTCTGGTTGGAGCTGGCGTGGTGGGCGCGGTTTTGCTTGTTTTTTCTTTGGTGGTTGCGGTGAATAGGAAAAGCCCGAAAATGGCAGGTTTATTGTCTGTTTTGCTGCGGAGAATCAAAGCGCTCACCATTATACTGGTTATTGTGGTGATGGGTATTGCCTTAATTTTATTCGGTGCTTTCCAAAGCAAAATCACTATGAGCTTTCACGAAATCAACCTTTTTATGCAGACAATTTGGTGTGGACTGCTCGTTGCAAGCATGTGGTTTAGGGCGAAGGGCAGGTACCGTCTGCATGGAATCTTTTGGATAGTGGCAGTCACCATAACGCTGCTCAACTTCGCGTTGGTGCTGCTTCTGACTCCTCCGAGCAGTTTCACTATGGTAGTTTTTTTCACTTCGCCCGCATACGCTGCCGAATTCATATCGCATTCGATTCTGTCTTTTCCAGCATTAGTTTTAGCGGTGTGGTTTATCGTGCTTTGGAGTCCCACTTCAACTGTGTTTGTCGCCAAAACCAGACTGATAGCGCCTGCAACCGTGATTCTGTGGGTTCTCTCCTACATCGCAGGCGTCTTAGGCTACATTGCCCTATACACGAACTACTTCGGTTAAAATCGCGCTGGACGCACTCCGACCAATGCAGGTATTATGAGCTTCTCGTTTGAAGTTGGGCTAATAATAAGTACTACATTCTCAACAGTTTATTGCCTTAAGGTGCCTGTGGATTTGAGCGGGTGGTCGAAGAAAGGATGACTGAAACAGAGGTTCAAACGCAAACAAATCCTGAGCTCTCAAAACCCGTTCTTTTGCTTTCAGTTATCGGGCTTGTTGTTTTCGCTTTGTACCTCTACTATTACGTGGGCATTTCCAGCTTCATCTCTGCTTTGGAGCAGCTGAATCCATGGTTCTACTCGTTAGCTTTCGTTCTGGTTGTTGTTAGTGTTTTTTTCCACTCTATTGTTTGGCGTGGTCTCCTGAGCAACTTATCCTGCCCTATTAGCGTCAAATCTGCCTTTTTGCTCGGTTGGATCGGGATTTTCGTGGACAACATTCTCCCAGGCGGCGTAACCGGCGATTTATTCAAAGCATACTGGTTTTGTAAAACTGAGGTTCGTGACACGGGCAAAGTCGTTGCGTCCGTTATTGCCCATAAAATCCTGATAATTACCGTGATTTTGGCAAACACCATCGTTGGTTTGGTGTTGTGGGTTTGGGGCTATGGAAACGTGAGCTCGGTAGTCTTTGGGATAATTGTGGGAATTTCCTTGGTGCTTATTTTTACTTTAGTGATAATATTCTACTTGAGCAGTAATTCGCGAGTAACTGGCAAGTTGCTGGATTGGCTTATTCGGTTAATCAGTTTTTTCCGCAGAAACAAATGGGACCCTGCTGATTTTAGAAGCAAAATGGAGAAAAATCTGAGTGATTTCCACACGGGCTTCGTTACCCTTAGGGCGAATCCACGCAAGTTGTTGTTGCCCGCTGTTTTTGTTGTCCTCGCTTGGGCTGCAGATTTAACTGTCTTTATCTTGTGTTTCATCGCTTTAGGGTACAATCTGCCACCCTTCCAAGCTTTAATCGCATACGCTTTAACAGCGACTTTGCTCGTTGAAGGTGTGTCCTTCTTGGGTTTCAACGAGATAATCCGCAGTTCCCTTTTCATAGCTTTAGGGATTCCAGCAGCCGTAGGCGTAACCTCGATTCTCCTAAATAGGCTTGCAACTTTCTGGTTTAGAATGGTTGTATCCTACGGTGTTTTTCATTGGAAAGTAATCGGGCACTATACTGTGAGACCTCCTAAGCCTGAAACTGATATCCTATGATTGTTCAGGAACTTCCTAAAACGGCAAAAAGAACCCGCAAAACATGTTGGTGGACTGGGCGATTTGAACTCCCTACCTTTTGAGTGCAAGTCAAGCGTTCATACCGGCTGAACTACCAGCCTTTTGTTCCAAAAAGTTTTAAGTACTACGCCTGCACTACTTTTTAATTGGCGATTGCCTTGACTGAAACGGTGAAAGTAACCCGCAAATATCAAGTCACCATACCTGAAAGCATCCGATCTAAGCTTGGAGTTAAAATTGGCGACACACTCACCGTAAAATCTGAAGATAACCACATAATCATGGAATCCAGCAAGCACATTTCCAACCCTTCTGATGCGCTCTGGAACCTTTTTGGAAAATCTCTCGATATCGATGCAACCAAGCTTGTTGAAGAATCTTGGATAACCACAGACAATTCCGAACCAAAAAAACAAGCGCGAAAAAAATAGGCGGATGTCTAGATGAGTTACTACGTTGACACAAACATTTTCGATTACTCAGCTTTGGCGCATCCAACTTATGGCAAGGCATGCAAACGCATAATAGATGACATCCAAAATGGAAAGTTCAAAGCGTACTGTGGTTTTTTGGTTCCGATAGAGCTCCTCGGTTCTCTTGCTCGAATAGACGCAGAAAAAGCTGGAATTGCCGTCGCTGCCTTTTTCTCGTTGCCGATAAGTATGATACAGGTGGACGAGGAGATTCTTCAAGATGCGGCAGGAATATTGCTTGATTCAAATGTGAGCTATGATTCAATACACGCCGCGTGCATGAGAAGAAAAGATTTGGGCACCATAATAACTGAAGATGTTACTGACTGGAAGAAAATCAAGAACACCACAATTATCAGGCCTCTCGAATACGAAAAGACAGTTAAAAAATAGAATTTGTTGGTGGACTGGGGGGGATTTGAACCCCCGACCTCTTGAGTGCAAGTCAAGCGTTCATACCGGCTGAACTACCAGCCCCTTCGCCTAAGTCACTGTTTACTTGTTCTGGTATGTTTTTCAATTCTAATCACTCTCTGAGTTTTATGGTTTATGGCTAGTTGTAAGTCTTATTTCCACAATGTTCCATAAGTTTGCTGTTTCACTGGGTTACACTTTTTATATTTTGAGTTTTTGCCCTAGCTGATTTAGTTTCATCGGCTGCGAAAAAGAATACAACAGCTGCTGAGGCTACGCCTGCTCCCCCAAACATCGCATACAGTATTTGAAAGTTGTTAGCGTAAAGATCGAGCAGCAAACCGCTAATCATCAACCCTGCAATGAAGCCAATACTTCGAAACGATGAATTCAAAGACATCATTGTCCCCCGAAAACCTGGAACCTGCTCAAGAGTCAAACTGTTAAAACCAACAATCGATGCCAAACCAAAACCCGCTGACACCATCCACATTACAGCAGAAGCCCACATATTAGGCATAAAGGCAATCAACACAGCAAAAAAACCTGAAATCACACCCGCTCCAACCGTAACAGACTTACGCCCTAACCGGTTAATCGATCGCCCCGCTAATATAACACCTAAAACTCCAATTGCAGAAACGATTGAATAGAAAACCGCGCCCTCGCTCAAAGATGCATTAAAATGCAGTCTGTAATAGGACACTGCGAAGACTGGTGCTAAAAATGAAATGTTGGCAAGTGTTCCTCCAAAAAGGCAGGCGAGAGCGGATTTGTTTGTTAATATTTGTTTGAAAGCGTCAAAATATCGAATTTGTTTTGGTTTCTCTTCTGTTGGGGGTCTTGAGGGTATAAAGAAATAGCCGCTGAATAAACAAATCATTGATAATGGAATGATAAACCACAGGAGAACAACTCTCCATCATGAAGCATTGGTTAAAACACTAGTTACTTGAGGGACAACTAAATTCGCGATAATTGAGCCGCCCGTTGCTAACCCCATTGCTATCCCTTTTTTTTCCAGCGGTAAAAAATCGCCAATTAACGAGAGGACCACAATGCTTCCCATTGCTCCGCCTATTCCAAGAAAAAGACTGAAAAATAGAATCGAAGGAAAATCTTGAGCAAAGAACGTTCCGAGTGCTCCTAAGCCGAAAAGTGCTATTCCGAGCAGGAATAAAGATTTGTGCTTGAATCTTACTGTTAAAAAGCCCATGATGAGGCCTACGATGAGACCCACAAAAGAGCCGACTGTTAAAATCTGGCTTGCTGTTCCCACTGGAACGTTGAGTGATGAGGCTACGTTTACCATGGCGTTGCTTAAAAAAACCTCAAATGTAGCCATCAAGAACATGCTCAGGAGCAATAATAGCATAAAGAACCTGTTTCTGAATCTAGTCTCCTGATAAGTCATGCTCTCTATGGTCTGCGTAACCATTATATTAAATGATATCTTGTTCGTGTCAATCGATTTAGTTTTTGCCTGCAAAGGCAGATGCTTAAACGTTATATCCCCAAAACGACAAACATTAACTTGGACTGATTTAAGTGGAAATAAAAACAGTGAAAATCGACCCGCCCAAATACTGCAACACCATAATAGGTCAAGCACACTTCATAAAAACCGCCGAAGACCTCTACGAAGCACTCGTAAACTCAGTGCCTAACATCCAGTTTGGCTTGGGTTTCTGCGAAAGCTCAGGTCCATGCCTTGTCCGCCACGAAGGAAACGACACGGAACTGAGGCGGCTGGCATCAGAGAAAGCGTTTGAAATCGGTTGCGGACACAGCTTTTTGATATTCATAAGGAACGCTTACCCGCTCAACGTTCTCGACAAGATTAAGAAGGTTCCCGAAGTATGCACTGTTTACGCGGCGACGGCGAATCCATTGGAGGTTTTAATTGCCGAAACCAGTCAGGGAAGAGGCATCATCGGCGTCGTTGATGGATTGAAGAGTAAGGGCATAGAAACCGACAAAGACATCGCAGAACGGCGCATGTTTCTTCGAAAAATCGGTTACAAACTCGGCTAAGCATCACCATAAACTATTTTAGTTCACTTCCGAATCAAACCTTAAACGGACCAAGCGATGTGTTTTTATGGCTTTAGAACGGAACATGGCTCAACTTGAAGCTTACAAAAAGCAGCAATCAACTGAACAGCAGAACCTGAAAGAGAAAATGGATAAAATCAAATATAAAATCGCCATCATAAGCGGCAAAGGCGGCGTTGGCAAAAGCACCGTTACAGTGAACCTTGCCACAGCATTCGCGATGATGGGGAAACATGTTGGGGTTTTAGACGCGGACATTCACGGTCCCAGCGTTCCACGGCTTCTTGGTTTAGAGGGGCAACAAGTCAAGACCACTGACTCAGGTATTCTTCCTGTAGCTGGACCACTTGGAATGGAAGTTATGTCTATTGACTTCTTTTTGCCCGAGCAGGCACCCACGATTTGGCGCGGACCATTAAAGATGCGTGCTATCCGCCAGTTTCTCTCCGACGTGGTTTGGGGCGAACTCGATTTTCTCTTCATCGATTTGCCCCCTGGCACAGGCGATGAACCTTTGAGCATAGCGCAGCTTTTACCCGACATGGACGGCGTAGTAATTGTCACCATGCCTTCGGAACTGGCGAGCACAATCGTTAAGAAAGCCATAACCTTCGCTGAAAGACTCAACATGCCCATCATCGGCGTGGTAGAGAACATGAGTGGCTTCATCTGCCCGCACTGCGGGGTAAAAACAGAGATTTTCAGGTCGGGCGGCGGCAAAAAAATGTCTCAGCAAGCTGGCGTGCCGTTTCTGGGCAGCATCCCCATTGACCCTGAGGTTGGCGTGGATTCTGATAAGGGAACGCCGTTTGTGTCTTCGCATAAGGATTCGGCCGCAGCTAAGGCTTTCATGAAAATTGTAGAGAACGTTGAAGGATACTTAGCTAAGGATAAACAAAGGTAAAAAATTTGGAGAGAGATTTAAACTCCCAGGTTCAACTTTTTTATAGTAACTACTCTTTTGTAAGAGTAATTTCTATTGTTGAAACCATCCTGGATCTAGTCTCGCCTTCGCGTGGTGGCATCTCAGCAGTTCCGATTGCAATCTTTGTCACTTTGAGGTCTTTTATGAATCGGCTTCTTGTGATTTCTGCAACGTCAACTGCTGTGGTGATTGCTTGTCCTCGGGCTTTTAGAGTTATTTCTTTGCCTATGCCTGAAGAGAACGCGGTTATGATGGCGAGTACATAGCTCATTGGTGGTTTATTTCCGACGAATATTACGTCATTAGGTTTTTCTGTCATTTCATATCACACTCCTTTTTATGTTGTTTTTTGCGATGATAGTACATTCTTTGCCTTTTCAAGCAAAGAACGTTAGCTCATATAACTCGAAACTTCCTAATAAACCACATTCAGCAGCTCGACACATGGACAAGCGGTAACTTCAACAGGAAAAAAGCCTACCGATGCTTCACCGCTAATTTGCCGGGTATTTTTCACGTATTTTTTAGGTTTTACCTTTTTGATTCAGGGAAAAACGCTATAGTTTTATACCTCAACTTTGAAGGGAGAGTACAAGTAGAGAGGATAACTTCATGTCTGTGTCGCCTGGGTTGAGGGAGGTTTTAGCGAGAAGAATCGCTGGAGAAATAATTCTTTCAAGCAAACCAGGCTCAACCATGCGTAAATGGCGGGAACTCTTCGCGGTTTCCCAAATCAGCCTCTCAGAAACCATGGGCGTATCCTCTTCAGTTATCAGCGATTATGAGAGCGGCAGAAGAAAAAGCCCCGGCGCCAAATTCATAAGGCGTTTCGTGCTCTCGCTTCTACACATCGACGAGGGCAAAGGCAGCCGCTTCATCCGTGAATTCGCTAAACTAACCAGTTCCCCAAGCATGGCGGTCGTGGACCTGCGTGAATTTCCCATACCTGTCAGGGTTGAATACTTGTGCAAAGCCATCGGAGGCGAAGTGGTGGCTTGCAAAGAAAAATTCATTAAAGAAATCAACGGCTACACCGTAATCGACAGCAGAAAAGCGATTGAAGTGTATTCTGGGGCGGAGTACACGCAGCTTTTCGGTGCCTCAACTGAGCGGGCACTGATTTTCACGAACATCGAGGCTGGATGTTTGCCCATGATGATTGTGCGGGTCAGCAGCCTTAAACCAAGGATTGTTGTTTTCCACAAAACCGTTCCCGACGAAGAAGCCATACGGATAGCTGAATACGAGCAGATACCGCTCATCTTCTCAACTGCCCCCACTGTTGAAGCGCTGGTGAAGTCGCTTCGTAAACTCTATCGCATAGCGCTTCGCGTAAAGCTGGGCAGGCGAAAAGTGCGTACCCCACCGCAGATAAGCGCATAGAACAACTGATTATTGGCTAGAAAAAACGCCAATAGCGACTACCCCTCAAAGGTTTCTGCAATGATATGATATTAGGCTCCAAAAATGCCCTCTCACTCAAAGCCCTTATAACCCAGAAACCTATTTTTCCCTAATGGGAAGAAAAATGTGTGAATTCAACGTAATCGTAAACGGGAAAATCCAGTTCAGAGACGTTATCTACGCTAAAGTGGACGGCGACAATGTAATCGTTAAGAACATTCTGGGTGAAGCCAAGGAATACAAGGGTTACAAAATCGTTGAAGTTGACGTTAACACTGCAAGGCTCGTTCTCTCACCAGTAAAATAGTGGAAAGCCCCGCCTAGTTTTTTCGGCTTTAAATATTAAATTCACCTAGTTAAGATACAGGCAAATTTGCAGCCCTGATTTGGCAGGAAACAAAATGAGCAACCGAGAAAAATTCGAGCGTGACTTAACTCTTCTTTTATCCAACTTAACAGTTGAGGTATCTCCTGAAGTGGAGAATAAAATCAACATGCTCAAGGACTGGTTACTTAAGCTCGAGAAAGAAAACGTGGTGAAAATCAACCACACCGTGATGGAGTTTGTTTGCGCCAAATTTCTACTCCAGAAAGGCATAGTTTACGACCATCTTCAACCCATGGTTAAGGAGCTTTAACGCATTCATGTCGTTTTACGTTTATATTTTGCTCTGTATGGACGGAAGCTTCTACACTGGGTACACGGGAGATTTGAATGAACGGATAAGGCAGCATGAGAATGGGAAGGGGGCAAAATACACTAAATCTCACCGACCTCAAAAGGTGGCGTACGTGGAGCTTTTTGGTTCTCGCAGTGCCGCAATGAAGCGGGAGCGGGCAATAAAGAAGCTGAGTCACCAGCAAAAACAAGCTTTAATCATTTCTCAGGACAAGAAATAATTTTTCAGAACAAGCTCATCAGATAAGCAGCGTTAATGCGGCACCCGTAATCACAGGTATCAGTACGTTATCGTTTATGGGCAGCGGCAAAACCTCAACGGTCATGGCAATCGCTGCTCCAGCCAAAGCCAACCACGGCGACACAAAGAATGAACCCGCCAGAAACGCGAAGAAGAAACCTGCCAACGAGCCCTCCCAAGTTTTGCCCTTGTTAAAAGGCAGAGAAGTGGAGATTAATCCGCCGAAAAGCGAAGCTGCGCTGTCACCGAAGCAGAACATGGCGATGGCTGCTCCAGCTGCGTGAAATGGAAACAGAAGTAGCGTCGCCACTATTCCCGTGGCAAAGTAGATTGGTGCCGCAGCAAACCCATACAGTTCAGACTGGGAAGCCGCGTGCCGCGTAATCGCTGAAACCAATGGCAGTTCGCGTCCCTCAAGCCTTGAAAGCTCAGACACCGTGTAGACGATGGCGATGAAAATGATTATTGACGCCACAATCGGAACCCCAATTAATGCTGCGATGAGGGGCATGAAGAATCCTGAGGCATGGATATCTTCTCGCACTAAATCGTTGGCTGAGGGAAAAGAGCGTTTATGCGGTTTTCCATCGATGATGGGCAGGATGCCTGTGAGTTTGCCGTTTACTACTCTGTCAGCTTTAACGCGCAGGAAAACGTCGGGGTTAAAACCGATTTTCAGCATTCCAGGCATGAAGATGCAGCGGTTGTTTCGGTCGTCAGCTACGATGATGCAGTCGCTGGGTGCCAATTTTTCCTTGTCTAAGATTTCGCAGAGAATTTTGCGTTTTCCGTTTTTTGTGATGGCGTCGCCGCTGATTTCACCCGTTAATTTTCCATCTTTGGTTTTAACTTCGACTCCGAATGCGTAGTCTGCGCCCAATGACGTTGCTAATTTCTCAACGATGACTGTGGGTAAACCTGAGCTTATGAGAGCGATTTTGCAGTTGCGGGATTTTAGCTGGCAGAATAAGCTGTGCAGGTAGGGGGTAGCTGGAATTTTGCTGAAAATGTCCATTAACGTTTCAAGTTCGATTCCTTTTAAGTCCTTGAAAATGTGTTTTAAGGCTGTTTGTAGCTTCAAAATGCCTGCTTCATACAAAAAACCTAAGAATAGAAGCCTGATGAGTCTTGTGAACCCTAAGGTTTTGCCCACTTCAAAGATGAAGCGGTTCTTAGGAATTAGTACTCCTTCCACGTCGAAAACGATGAGCCTGCATTTTTCTGTTGAAGCCATAGCTGTGAACTCACAAACGGCGTTGCTGCCTTGCAAGAGAATGGCGGCTTGCTAAAGATAAATTATCCTGTCTGAGTGCACTCGTGGGTTTTATTCTGGAGTTCCAGGGGGCATCCGCCGCCGCAAACCTGCAGCTGCGTGCAATCTTTGCATTTTTCTTCCACGTAGCTTCGGCTGCGCAGTTTTTCTGCTAGTGGGTGGTGCCAAATCTTCTGCCACGGTTCGGTGAGGATGTTTCCGAGGCTTTCAAAGTAGCTTTGGCAGGGGTAAACGTCGCCGTTGGGTCCAACACACGCGTTTATCATGGCGGCGGTGCAGGATTTGACTCCCAAGCCCAACTGGACGGGGTCAAATTGGCAGTACTGTGTGGGCGTGTACCAGAGGAACTTTAAGCCGAGCATGTGGGCTTTGTCGCGGATTTTCGGCAACAGCATGTTCAACTCTTCGATGGATAATGCGAATTCCTGGCTTGCGTCGGGTGCCCTGCCCGAGTAGATGAGGCTGTTGCAGCCAAACGCATCCACACCCAATCCCTTGATGTAGTCGATGGTGGTTAAGAAGTCGGCTGAGTTGTTTTTGCTAAGCGTGGTATTGGTTGAAACGTAGATTTTGGATTGCACCGCGTTCTGGATTCCCGCGACGGTTTCTTTCCAGCTGCCCTTCGCACCCGTCATTTTGTCGTGGAATGCTGGTTTGTGGGATTCAAGGGTTACCTGAACGAAGTCTAAGCCTGACTTCTCCAGCACCTCGACGTAGGCTTTGTCTTTGAGGTTTCGCCCGTTACTGATGAGTCCCGTTACCATACCCACGGTTTGAGCGTAAATTAACAGTTCAGGCAAATCCTCCCGCAGCGTCGGCTCGCCGCCCGTGAAGGTTAAGATGAAAACGCCGATTTCGCTGAGTTTATCAATTACTTTTTTCCACTGCTCAGTCGAAAGCTCAGGCGTTTCATGTGGTCCTCCAGCGTAGCAGTGGACGCAGTCGTTCTGGCACCTAAACGTCAAAGCCATATCCATGCGTAGGGGCGCTGAGTACTGGTGGCTGAAGGGCTCCTCTTTTTGAATCTCCAAGTATGTGACGGGGTCTATTTTTTCGGTCTGCGCCAGTGTGCTAATGGTGTAGACGAGTTTTTCGTAGTCGGTTTTGGCTGTGTCGGCGTTCACATGGTACATTCGGTGGATTTTTGATATGGCGTCTTTTTGGGGTAAGCCCTGCATGAAGTAGAATGCGTAGGCGGCTGCCGTGTGGTTTAGGTGCAGCACGTTGTTGGCGTTGATAACCATGACGCCCTGCCCCGACGGCTCAATGCGCAGTTGCAGCGACATCCCAGCAAACTTGTCCGCACCGCGGTACATGAAACGTCCCACGGGCACCTTTTGTTTACCCACGATTTTCTTTAGAAAACTCATTTAGCGTCCTCCTCCACCTGCACAAGCGCAAGCGCATGAAACGCAAGCGCACGCGCAGGCACATGTCGCACACGCGCAGACACAATCGGCTTTTGGATGGGCTGGGTCGTGGGAGACTTTGGGGGGCGGCGGAACGATGGCATTAGCGAATTTCTCTATGTTGACAACTACGCTGTTCGAGGTTTTCTCCACTGATGTGGCTATGGTGTTGGCGAAGTCTGGTCCTGGAATCGCTGGCGGTTTGCCCGACTGCGTAGGCACGTTAACGTTCGGAGCGTAAGTGGGGTTTGGATGGTATGCGCCGTAGCCGTACCACCACCAGAACCACAATGGATTAGGCTGAATGATCCCGCCGCGGAACACGGTTTCCGTGCGGGTGCGCTGGTTGGGGTCAAGAAGCAGCCAGAGCAGTTGTTCATCGTAAGCGTTCGCCGCCAAGTCCACGGTGCCCGCCTTCTCTACCTGCGCCCACGCATCAGCCGCAACCTTCCGATAGTAATCCACTGTGTCTTTGCGGCTGTAACCCTGCAGCTTCTGCTCGGTTGTGTCGCGAAGGAACATGATTGTGTGGGCGAGTTTTTCTTCGTCCAGTGACCCGTCTGCTTTGAGTGAGTTTAGGAAGTCAATCTCGTAGTAACGTAGCGGGTTGTCTTTGGTGCCTGTTTTGTTCTCGTAGGGCGCCAGCAATTTTAGTTTGAGCGCGGGTTTGGTTTCCTGCGCCCAAACCGCTCGTTTCTGGAGGAGGCTGTAGAGGATTTCGGTGACAATCTGCGTCGGCTTCAAGTCGAGCAGGTATGAGGCTTCGACGGCGGTTAAGCCGCGTTTGACCCCCAAAGATTCCATGCTGACTTTCGGCGACGCATATGTGCTCTTGCGAACCTTAAAAATGATGAACCCGAAAACGAGCAGCGCAAACAACACCCCGACAACCCCGAGGATTGTTCCAAATCCGCCAAGGTCGAGTCCGCCTCCGCCTGAAGGAGGATTATAACCTGGCATGTATTTGGCTGGGAAAGAAACGCCCACCTGGAACTGTTCGTTGGCTTGTATGGCGGGTTTTTCCCAGTAAACCGCCAGCTGACCCGCAACGGTTGAGGTGCCGTTGTAGAAGTTCGCGGTGGTTTTTACATCGCTTGTTGCAACGCCCGGCGGCAGAACAATCTGCACCCGAACGTCACTGATCGGCACATTAGGGTCCCACTGAGGGATGAACTGCATGCCAAAGTTGCCGGGGTTATCTGTGTCGTTGCTTATCATGCCTGCAACGTTGGTTATTATCGTATACCAGATGCTTTGCCCCGCAGTTAGGGGCGTCTTGAAGTCCACTGATGCCACATCAGATGTGTACTTGTAGGTGTGAAGTTGATTGCCGTACTGGTCAACGGCTGAGCCAATGGTGAAATCCTGCTTCGGTTGGCCAGCATCATAAGAGTGCAGGGTGCCCGAAGTCACCGTTAGGGTTATGTTGTAGGTTAAGTCGATGGTGCCATCCTGGTTAATGAAGACCTGCGCCCACTCATGGTCCACGCTGTAAACCAAGCTCTGGGCGCTGGCAACGCTTGCCGCTAAAGCCACAACGATGCACAAAGCAAGCAACGCAGCAAACAGGGCTGAGCGGTTTACCATTTCGGTTCCTCAGTAACCTCAAACGTGGTACCGCAGTACGGACACTTAACGTATGGAACGCCCTCGGTAATTTTGATTTGGTCAGCGTTGATTAATCCGCCGCAGTTGGGGCACTTAATCTGCGCCGCCTTCATTTCGCCTGAAACCTCCAAACGCTGAATAACCGTTTTGGGTTTGCGGGTGGTATAGTAGATGCCAACGATTACTGATAAGCCCACTATGAAGAGGATTGCGCTGGTGATGAGTCTGCCCTGCGCCGCCTGAGCAGTAAGCCCACTGTAAGAAGAGGCAAGCGCAAAAATCACTGCAAAAAAGAACAAAACCGTCGCCGCAACACCGCCAAGAATAGGAAGGATTCTCATGATTAGTTGCTGTGTAGGGCTTGGAGATTTAAACTTAGTCCCGCATAAGAATTAGCGGATGAAGAGTGAATAAAATTTAACAAGGAAAGGATGCAATATTTATTTAAACTTGGAACACCACAAGTAGCCGTTATATTAATTAATATATAACATGGCGCGCAACAAGTTATCGAGGATGGCAACGTTTGGTTTGGTATGATGACCCTGTAACAGTCACTTTGGTCTTGTTAGTGGTAATAATCGCCGTGGGAACCTTAATGTTTGTCATGAGACGGTACGGGGACAAAAAACCATCCCTGCCCAAAAGAGCCCCGCAGAAAACCGAACCCGACCACGAATACAGCAACGTGCCATTCAAAATTTCTAAAAGCGTCCAAACCACGATGGCTTCAAGCGCAAAAGACGAATTGCGTACACTTGATTTAGAACGCGACATCCTCGGCGACGCCATCCGAAAACTCTACGAAGCCCACGCAGAAGGCAAAATCACCGAGCAAGAACGAGACAAAATGGCAATAACCTACAAAAACAGGATGAACACCATCAAAGAATCCATCCAAAAAGACGAAGGAATAGTCGCACTCCACGAGCTTGAAGGCATGCAGGAAGACCTCATGAAACTCTTCAGCGAACGATTCGGCGAATTAACCAGCAAAGTCGAGGAGCTTCGAACCCGAATTGACGTGAAGCCCATCCGTGAAATCCCAATAAAAATGCCCTCGCAAACTCCCCAACAGATGGAGGGCGACGATGGCGAAGAAGAGGAAGAAGAAACCGCGGCGCCAACAGCAAGCGGCGAAGAGAAACCGCGAAAGAAACGCAAGCCGCCAGAAGAGAAACCAGACGCAAAAACCGAGGCGGAAAGGCGCATAGAATCGATCCGTAGCGAAGTTGAGAAAGTTTTAGATAAGCTGGGGCAGATGGAAATTGAAAGTTAACCTTGACCCGATTCAAATTGCAAAACAGAAAGCAGCGCTTGAGGCTGTTAAGCATGTTAAAGACGGCTTCGTAGTAGGGCTTGGAAGCGGTAGTACAGCGGCGTTCGCCATTGAAGCCTTGGGCGAGCAAGTCAAAAACGGAAGCCTCCACATTCTGGGCGTTCCCACCTCGTCGCAGGCATTCCAGCTTGCGGTCGAAAACAAAATCCCCGTAACAACCCTTGACGAGCACCCCGTCATCGACGTCACCATCGACGGCGCAGACCAACTAACCCCCGAACTTTTCCTCATCAAAGGCGGCGGCGCAGCACTCGCACGAGAAAAAATCGTGGCGTCAGCATCCAAACTCAACATAATCATCGCCGATCAACCCAAAAAAACCGCGTTGATAGGAGAAAACAACCAGTTCGTCCCCATCGAAGTTTTGCCATTCGCGTTGGCAATCGTTAAAGAAACAATCATCGCCATGGGCGGACGACCTGTCGTGCGCGAATGCAAAGGTAAACTCGGACCCGTAATCACAGACAACGGCAACGCAGTCATAGACGCATACTTCGGCGAAATCGTCAACCCCGCAGAACTCGCGGTCAAAGTGAAGATGGTTCCAGGCGTGGTGGAAACGGGCTTCTTCATCGGCTTAACCGATATTGCCTACCTTGGCTATGCGGGCGGCGTGGAGAAAATCGAGAAACTGCGCAAGTAGCCAGCGGTCAGATACAGTTTTCAACATGCTAATGCACTGATTCCCAGCCAATACAGACCTACCCCCTTAGTGAATGCCTACCTCTCTATCGTTTCAACATAGAACCACTAATAGGCTCCAAATATGCTGAGGCACAATCGACCTCCCTCCTCGGTTTCTGCAATGATTAACTATTTGGATTCTAATAGACTCTAATAGACCACAAATAGTCTGGTAAGACACTCAAAAACAATGAACATCGCATTTTTTGGTAAAACGTTAACCTACCAGCTTCTTAGTACTATCATGGTGTTGGTTTTCATGATGCCTTCGACTCGGCGGATTTTTTCGATGCATTCGTTGACTTCGGTTACGTTCATGCCGCTGATGACGACGACTATGTCGTATTCGCCTGTGACTTCGTAGATGGTTTCGACGAGGGGGATTTCCTGGATTTTTTTGCTGACTTCTTGGGTTGGGTGGGTTGGGTTTGTGGCGAGTAAGGTTACGGCTTGGGCGCCTTCTGCTGCGCCGATTTTGACGGTGAATTTGCGGATGACGGCTTCGTCGGTTAACGTTTTGATTCTTTTGCGTACTGCGCCTTCGGATAATTGGACTTTGCTGCCGATGTCGCCGTAGCCTGCTCGTGCGTCGTCTTTGAGGATTTTTATGATTTGCCGGTCTTTTTCATCCATTTTCTGCGCCGAGGACCTAGTGGCGTGAATAAATTTAACGTTTTCCATCCTTTGCCCCCGTGGGAACTGCGGTTTTCGTTGTGTAAGCGCCCTTAAACTGCATTTTTTTCCTGTTTAAGCAAGCGAAAAGGCTGCACCAAATGAGACATTAACACTCCAAGTTGTAACAAATAAGTCAAAATGTTTAAAAACAACTGGAAATAATCTGAATGACATTTCCAATAAAATAAAAAGTGACGAATAAAAAATGATTACACCCGTACACTCAAATCTTCAAGAAGCAAAGGTTATGAATAAGGCGAAATGCCCCGACTGCGACGCAGAACTCGATGTTCCAGCAGACACAGAGAAAGGCGAAATCGTTAGTTGCCCTGGCTGTGGTCTTGAACTTGAGGTTAAAGCGATTAAATGCGGATGCGTTGACCTTCAAGAGTTGACGATTGAAGGGGAAGACTGGGGCGAATAAACAGTTTTCCACTGTCCATTTTCACACAGTAAATCAGTTTTTTAATACATATCAAATTTGAGGATGCCAAAAGCGATGAGCATTGCACTTTTGTATGAGCGCTCGGAAAACGACGAGAACGGCATCAAACTCACTGCTCAGCAACTCGGCATCGACTTAACGTTTATTCCCTTCCGAAAAATCGCCCTATCCATCTCTAAAGACGGCTTCAGCGCTAAAACGAAGGGCAAAGACTACACCCAAACCTTCCACGACACCAAAGTCGTGTTGAACCGCGCCCAAAGCAAAAACCGTCGCCTCCAAGCCTCGTACCTCATGGAGATGCTTGGAAAAAAAACATTAAACACATCCCAATCCGAATTCATCTGCTACAGCAAACTCCGCACCCTTCTGCACCTCTTCAAGGAGGGGCTTCCGATTCCCAAGACTGTTTTCGTGCCCTGCGACTCCACAGACACCCTTAAGAACGGCAAGGAAATTCACAACGAAAAAGACATCGCTGACCTCTTTGAAGCAGAAATTCCCCTTAAAGAAGGCATTGTTATCAAGGCTGATGCGGGCACCCATGGCAAAATGATTATGCTTTCCAAGAACCGTGAGGAACTCGAGGCCAGCATCAAAGAGACAAAGTCGTCGATAATCAACCCGATCGGTGTCGTCGCCCAAGAACTGGTGCAGAAATGGTTCTATGATTTACGCATCATTGTTTCGCAGGAGCGGGGCAAAGAACCTGTCTGCTACCACACAGCTATGGCTCGGGCTGGCTTCAAAGATTTCCGCACCAACACCTTCCTTGGCAACCTGGTTTTCCATGCCAAACTGCCCTTGAGCATTCAGGATTTGGCGGTGAAATGCGGCAAAACACTTGGTAAAGGCAGTGACGCATGGATATTCGCTTTGGATGCCATGGTGAACGTGGGAGAAAACAAGAATGCAGACGACACCTACCTGAAGGGCGAGTTGGATACGGCTGCGCAGGCATGGGTGCCCGTGCAGAAAGTCAAACAGGACGAAACCCGCTTAACCAACTTTCCAACTTGGACAGGCAAATTGGAAGCGGCATTTAAAACCTACAAGAGCACAGACGCGTATGGAAACGTCACTGATATAATCGAGGAAAGCATAAGAAAAAACGTGGATGCGTTGGTGTTTCATGAGTCGAATTCGTGCCCGGAGTTCTGGGAGAACACGCGTTTGGCAACGGGGCTCAACGTGGCGATTCCACTGCTGCGGGGCGCTCAGAGCTTAATTGACCATTAATCAAAAAGGAGAAAAAACAAGATGCGAGTTGGAATAATCGGCGGTTCAGGATACGTTGGCAGCGAACTTTTGCGTTTGCTACTCATGCATCCGCAGACAGAGGTCACCATGGTGACTTCACGTCAGAGCGTTGGCGAATACGTTTTCAACGTGCACCCAAACCTCAGAGGCTTAACACAGCTCAAATTTGTGCCCCAGGACTTAGCGGAGCTGCAGAAGAACTGCGACCTGGTCTTCACGGCGACTCCGCATGGCGGCTCAGTGAACCTCGTTCCCAAACTCTTGGAGACAGGGCTGAAAGTCATCGACATGAGCGCAGATTTTCGCCTCAAAAACCCAGCCGACTACGACACCTACTACGGCTGGACACACGCCCACCCTGAAATGCTAAAAGACGCCGCGTACGGCCTGCCCGAGTTGCACCGTGAAGAAATCAAGAAAGCTAAACTTGTGGCTTGCCCAGGCTGTATGGCAACAACCGCTATCCTTGGCTTAGCGCCCATCGTGCATGCGGGTTTAATTGACAAAGACAAAATCGTTGTCGACCTCAAAGTTGGTTCCTCAGGCGGCGGCAGCAAACCCACCCAGTCATCGCATCATCCTGAACGCTTCGGCGGAGTGCGCCCCTACCAGGTTGTCGGGCACCGCCACATAGCCGAGGTTGAACAGGAACTAAACGCGCTTTCAACTGAACCAGTCAAAGTTTCCTTCACTCCACATGCCGTCAACATGGTGCGCGGCATCCTTGCAACTATCCACGTGTTCCCAAAGCAGCCCATAGCCAGCAAAGACATCTGGAAAGCCCTGCGCGGAATGTACGGCTCCGAACCCTTCATCCGCCTCGTAAAATACCAAAAGGGACCCTACCAGCTGCCCGACCCAAAAATCACGTTGGGAACAAACTACTGCGATGTCGGCTTCGAAATCGACGAACACGCCAACCGCTTAATCATGTTCTCGGCGCTTGACAACATGTGTAAGGGCGCATCTGGGCAGGGCGTTCAATGCATGAACCTGCTCATGGGTATAGATGAAACCACAGGTCTTGTGAGCACTGGGTTCCACCCGATGTGACCGCCATGCTGCTCGTAATTAAGATGGGTGGAAGCATCCTCAAAGAAGGCGCCTCAACAGACTTAATCAGCGACCTTAAAGAAGTCGTTAAAACCCACAAAGTCGTCTTAGTCCACGGCGGCGGCGTTGAAGTCACCGAAATCGCCGCGAAACTGGGCAAAGAACAAAAATTCATCATCTCCCCCGAGGGATTCCGCAGCCGCTACACCGACAAAGAAACCATCGAAATCTACACGATGGTTATGGCGGGAAAAATCAACAAACAAATCGTCCTCGCACTCGAAGCCCAAGGCGTCCAAGCCGTCGGCTTGTGCGGTCTCGACGCAGCTATCCTGTCGGGTGAACGAAAAACCAAGTTAATCGCCGTTGACGAGCGTGGCAGAAAAAAAGTGATGGACGGCGGCTACACGGGCAAAATCACCCATGTCAATACTGACTTGCTTAACCTGCTGCTCGAGAAAGGGTACGTGCCGATTGTTACGCCCATTGCGTTGAGTCAGGATTTTGAGCCCCTTAACGTTGATGGCGACAGAACCGCAGCTGCAATCGCAGGAGCGTTGAAAGCCGACAGACTAATCTTGCTAACGGACGTGGAGGGTTTGATGCTTAAGGGTGAGCGGGTTCCAAAAATCGCGGCGACCGAAGTCAAAGAAGTCCTCAGTAGCATCGGTGGTGGCATGAGCACCAAAGTCCACGCGGGTCTGGACGCGCTAAACCAGGGTGTCAAAGAAGTGCTCGTTACCTCGGGCAAAATTAAGCAGCCCATTACGTGTGTTCTTAATCATCAGGTTGGTACAGTGATAACTAGTGAATGAAAAAACCATAATGGAAACTGAAAACCGCTACTTAGCCAACGTTTTCAGCAAAAAATCAGTCGTCATCACGAAGGGCAAAGGCGCGCTTCTCTGGGACATTAACGGCAGAGAATACGTGGATTGCGCAAGCAGCTACGGCGTCGCTGCGTTGGGTCACTGCCACCCCAAAGTTGTGGAGGCTATAAAAGCCCAAGCGGAGCAGCTTATCACCTGCCACAGCTGCTACTACAACGATAAACGAGCTAAATTCATAGAGAAACTAGTCAAAATAACACCTAAAGGCTTAGACAAAGCGTTTCTCTCAAACAGCGGTGCCGAATCCGTTGAATGCGCCATAAAACTCGCCCGCAAATACACGGGCAAACCAGAAATCATTGCTTTGATGGGTGCGTTCCACGGCAAAACAATGGGTGCCCTCTCGGCTACATGGGACAAGAAATACCGCGAACCCTTCATGCCCCTCATCCCCGAAATCAAACATGTAGCGCCAGATAACGCCGATAAAATCCGCGAAGCCATAACTGACAAAACCGCCGCAGTCCTCATGGAGCCAATTCGCGGAGAAGGCGGCGTACGGGTTCCCCCAGACGGCTATTTGCAGGCGGTTCGGGAAATCTGCGACGAAAAAGGCGTTTTGTTAATTTTTGATGAGGTTCAAACGAGTTTCGGTCGGACGGGCAAACTATTTGGCTGCCAAAACTGGGGCGTCATTCCAGACGTTATGTGTTTGGCGAAGCCTTTTGCAGGCGGATTACCTATCGGCATAACCGTGGCTAAAGAAAACATCATGTCCTCGCTTAAAGTTGGTGAGCACTCCACGACTTTCAGTGGAAGCCCTCTGGTTTGTGCTGCTGGATGCGCCGCTATCGATGCGCTTTTGGAAGAGAAACTCGCCGACAAAGCCGCCGTCAACGGGAAATACTTCAAATCGGCGCTGGAAGGGCTGCAGGAGAAGCATAAAATCGTCAAGGAAGTCCGCGGCTTAGGCTTAATGCTGGGCATGGAACTACGTTTCGATGTTCACAATGTCATCTTGAAGGCACTCGACAAAGGCGTTTTGGTGCTGGATGCAGGCAGAACCGTCGTCCGCTTGCTGCCGCCGCTGGTTATCGAGAAAAAGCAAATTGACAAAGCCATCGCAGTTTTAGATACAGTGTTGGGAGAAGAAGAGAATGAGCGAGCAAGCAGTACGGTTCCTAACTAACCTTCTGGGCATATATAGTCCGTCGGGAAAAGAAGCCGACGCAGCCAACTACATAGCTGTCGAAATGAAGAAACTGGGCTTCGAAGTTGGAATAGACGCAATTGGAAACGTCATAGGCGTCGTGGGCGAAGGTGAACCAGTTATTCTATTGTGCGGTCACATGGATACGGTGGCTGGGCTGTTGTCGCTTCGCATTGAAGAAGGCAAAATTTATGCTCGGGGTGCTGTGGATGCGAAGGGTCCTCTCGCAGCCATGATTATGGCAGCTGTTGCTGCTGCTAAAGAGCCTGGGTTTAAAGGAAAAATTCTGGTTGCCGCCGTCGTTGAGGAAGAAGCTACCAGCCGAGGTGTAAAACACCTAATCACCCAAGGCATAACTGCTGACTACGCAATTTTCGGTGAACCCAGCGGCGTCGAAAACGTAACCATCGGCTACAAAGGGCAAATCCAGCTTAAAGTTGTTCTCAAAACCGAAACGGGACATGCCTCTACCCCCTGGCTATACGATAACTCTCTTGAGAAAGCGTATGAGCTTTGGGAACAAATCAAAAACGCGTCTTCTTACCCTTCGCTTGACCCTTCAGCGAGCCCATATAACGCTGTAACGGCATGCCTCGTTAAAGTCGTGGGCGGCAGAGCCACTTCGGTGGTTCCTTTCGAAGCTGAAATGAACCTTGATGTCCGAGTGCCCATCCAGTTCTCCACGAGTCAGGTGTTTGAGCAACTGCAGAAGATTATCACGAAGTACCAAGCTGCCAACCTCAAAGTGTCGGTGAAGGCGACTGTTCTTGATACTGTTGAACCCTTCGAAGTTAACAAAGCTTCACCGCTCGTTCATGTGCTCTCGTCTTCTGTGCGTAAAGTGCTCAACAAACCCGCAACGCTCCTTCACAAGACTGGAACGGGCGACATGAACATCCTGGGCAAAGCCATGAACCTGCCCATAGTCACCTATGGACCCGGCGACTCACACCTCGACCACACCTTAGATGAGCACATCGAAATAAAAGAGTACTTGGAAGCGATTGCAGTTTACAAAGAGACATTGCTACGCTTAGGTGAGTTACACAACAGCAAGTCCGACGCCCAGAAAGCAACTTAACCCTTAAGGGAGTCCCCCATAGGTCGCTTGCTTATACAGTTTGACATACACAATGATATACAGTTAAGCTGGACGAGGGCAATCCTCTATTGTTTTAGCATTTGGATAGGCAAGTTTTTGAGGTTAAGCAAGAATGATATTTATGGCGAAAGCATGAACAAAGACGGTTTTGAATCATCCATAAAAGAAGATGAGCTTAAAGAAGGACAAATGAGGGCTGTACGCGTCAAGGGCAAGCCGATTCTGCTTGTGAGGGTTGGCGGCGAAGTTTTTGGGTTATCAAACCGCTGTCCGCACGCGGGTTGCACGTTTGAAGGCGGAATTCTCAGAGAATACATCGTCATGTGTCCATGTCACGGATGGAAATTTGACGTGCGAAACGGGCAGTACACTGAGAACCCATTAACCGTGTTGCAGACTTACCGATGCAAAATCATGTTCAGCACTATTTTTATAGAAATAGAAAAACCAAAACAGCAAAAATGAGAATTCAGGCAACCGCACAATTTTTTTCTTTCAGGCTTTTAGGGTAAACTTTGGATAAAAACTTCGGGACAAAGTTCTTTTCGACATTTTCGTGTCCAAGACCAACGAGAAAAAACTAAAAGCCTCTAGCGGAAAATGCCGCCGTGCAGTTGACACTGCCTATAAGCGGGGTGTTCTCTATGTGTGGTTTCCCGAGATTGAGAGTATGTATGCCCAAATAGTGTTGGATTGCCAAACCCAGAAAGAAACTGTAAGTTGTGAGTACTGTATTGTAAAAGAGAATTGTCATCTACGGCTTGAATTAGAAGAAAACATGAGACCGCATGAACCGCTGAAACTGCTGGTTCCTCTTTTGCAAATTGCAACTTGAACGTTTTTGGGTAATGTCTTTAAGCGTAAGTCAAGGTAAATACAATAATTCATGGCGGGTTAAGCCAGAACGTTTGCATAGAGAGGCAGTCTATTGAGCAGTGACGACCAAAATTTAGAGTATTCGCATAAAAAGAAGCGAAGCAAAGATTCCTTAACTGCCTCAGGAATAGCAGAGTACATCCGCTTCAACTGCTGCCCCCGATTCTTCAAATTAAGATTAGAAGATGATGAAGAAACAGATGGCCGCAAGTGGCCAGCATTTAAGCCCATCAGCCCCCTGCTCTACGGCGTTGGAAAAGCGCTTGAAGAGAAAAAAGTAGCTGAACTCACAGCTAAAGCAGCCCAGTACCACGACTTTAACAAGTACACTGAAAACGAGCAGACTTCTTTCAACAAATTACGCGAAGTCATCGAGGAACAGATCTCGAGCAAAGAAAGCCACGACGGTAAACCTGTTCTGCTCTACCAAGTTCCAATGATGGGCAAGATAGGCGTTTGGAAAGTTAAGGGCATCGCCGATTTAATTGCTATTTGGCGCGTTAGAGACGGAAAAGTGAAGGTTAGAATTTTCGAGCTCAAGTCCTCTTGGCTGGAGCAAACCGCTCACAGAATACAAGTAGCCATCTACGTGCTGTTGTTTTCAAAAGAAATGGAGAGTTTACTGCCTAAAATCGAAATTGAAGGCGGAGTGATTAACAGGGAAACGAACTTGGAAAATCTCACTCCAGAAACACTTCCCAAATTCAAGCTCAGCCCACTAATTCAGGATGTTGAACGTCTACTTGCTGAAAACGGCGAGTTAAACCGCATCCACCACACTCCGCTGTCAAAAGTTGAGTATCAGCTTTGCTCAAGATGCGACACCTGCGGATTCAACGAATACTGCATCGTTCGCTCCGTTGAGAACGAAACTATTGCGCTGCTTAATTTGAGCAGGGGTGAGCAGCGGTCGCTTGGGCATTATGGTATTGAACGGCTCGAGGACTTGGCGAAGCTCAAGGTTGTACGGGACACCTATGATCTGCGTCCCTACGATTTCACAAGTATCCCCGCAAGAGATGCTGAGAAGGCGCGTTTGATAGCCACTGACCGCGTTGTCGGCGCCAAGATTGATTGGCTGGTGCAGCGTGCGCAGTACATGCTCGGCGGAATCCGCCCCGCCAGCCCATACGCCAGCAAAAGCAAGTATATGCCTTGGTTGACTGGAACAGGCTACGGCGGTTTGCCCGAGGATGGTCCGTCAAACGGCGTGGATTCAGCGCTCCTGTTCAGCCCTGACAGTATGGTCCGTGTTTACCTGTTTGTTGAACGCGACTATATGCTTGATGTTGTTTCGATTATTAGCGCACGGGTGGATTGCTCACGTCTCAAAGGTGAACCGCTGAATGTTTCGCATGTCATCAAATCTCTCCCAGACGATCGAAAGGTATGTTTAGATGAAGAAAAACTGCTGCTGGAAGCTTTTTTCAAAGACCTCACTGAAGCCATAACCAAAATTGCTGTGGAAGTCGGTAGCCCCGCGGAGGTTCCAATCCACCTGTACTTTTTCAGCCGAGGCGAACGCGACGTTCTTATGGAAGCCGTTCGCCGTCAACCCACATTGATGAGCGCCATGGCGATTAGGGACCTTTTGGGGCTAAGGCAAGCCATCGACCAACCAATGTTCTCGATAGTTCAAGACGAGGTTCTGAATAGAAAAGCGCTTAAATTTCACAGCACAGGGCTTTTGCCCATCCTTGAACAAGCATGCTTTTTTGACAACAACAAAGCTTGGTTGGCAACGCGCAAAGACGGCTCAACGGTTGATTTACGGATAGTTTTCCGCGATGGACTGTTTAATTATTATCTTTCTTTCCAAAGAAACCCCGATGGAACAATCCGTTTTCTCCAAGATGGCTACGGACACAAAGACGGCTACTACCCCGCGCGGGCAAGGTTTGGCAACCAAATACCCATCGAGTACCTCTGGGCAGCAAAAGGACGTTTAGAAAATTATGAAACAAAGGTCTTGCTCGAAAAACACAAATGGTGTGACTACCCACAAAAGACAAAGCGAATCACCGATGAAGAACTAAACCTCATGGCTCTCAAACTCTGCATGGCTCTCGAATTCATAGAGCGTTCATTAACGATTCGTAACAGGCGGCTTGGCAAAAAACCCATCGCTGTTCCCACAATCGCGCAGTTCTCTTTGGGCGCATCGACTCTGGAGCGCGGCTGCAGAGAATTCTTGGATTTGGAGTATTTTAGCAAGCGCCAAGAAATGTATCAACACTACGCGTTGCTTCCCTACCAGCGGGTGGCTTCGGGGCGGTCGCTGATTTTTGAGTGCACTGGCGTGGAGGAGTTTGAGAAGGATTTCGTGGTCCGTGGAAAACTCGTCTACAAAGACATCGGTTTGCCTGAAGCTGACTGCATCGCTAACGCTTGCAGAGTTAAGGGCGCAGACGGGTCAAGTTCAGGCGACTGGATGGTTGTGACTGAGCTTCGGCGTGGCGAGCAGGGGCAGTTTGAGGAAACCCAGAAACGTTCGCCCTCCGAAGTGGAGAAATCCGCACGCGCAATCGTTGACAAAGTCGATGTCCGCAAGGGCGAGATAGCTATCAACGTGGTTACTTGGCCAAGCGGCAAGGGCAGAAAATACAGCGCCTGGCACAACCTCCCGACAACCAACCCTGAAAAAGCTAAAAGCAAATACATGCAGCTCTTCGAAGCCGGGCGCATCTACATCTTGGACGAGTTGGCAGACGACATAATTTCGGATAGGGCAGCAAAATGCCTCGATTACGCTGCCAATAATGTGCTCTATGGATTGCTGGCAGGATTATTAGCAGGCAAATCTGAAACTTCCATGCATAAAGCTCTGTCAAGAGATGCGGCGGCTCCGTTTTTGCGCTGGGTCGAACAACGGCGGTTTCCTCCCAAGGCTGAGCAGCAGCGTTTCATCGACCGCGTTTTTGGGGCGGAGCAGATTGTTATGTTGCAGGGTCCGCCTGGAACGGGGAAGACTGAGACTTTGCAGTTGGCGGTTTTAGCCCACATCGCTGCCCACCGAGTCAAGGGAAGGTGCAGGGTGCTCATGGTTGCTCCCACCCACAAAGCCATCCATGAGTTCGTGTGCAAACTTGCCCGCTGTTGGCAAGAGTATTGCCGTGAAGGCGGTAACGACTTAAAAGACCTCCAAATCTACCGTGTTTTGAGCAGTTCCACTTCGTCGGCTAAGCCCATCGACGGCGTCACCTACGTTAACTACAACGAGGACGAAGAAGCCGTCAAGGAACTAACAGACTGTCTCATGAATCAGGTAACGCTGACGCCCAGTGCTTCGGGCGCGGACCCCGTGGTTCTATGTCTCACCCCGCCAGGTTTATACGGTTTAATGAAGAAAATCGGCGACTCCGAACCCCCATGGGGCGAAGGCTTCTTTGACTTGCTCGTAGTCGACGAAGCAAGCATGATGCGTCTGCCCGAACTAATCCTCTCAGGCAGCTTCCTATCCAAAAGCAGCCAAATCCTCGTCGCAGGAGACCACCGCCAACTGCCCCCCATTCAAGCGCACAACTGGGAAAAAGAAGACCGGCGAACCCTCGAAGAAATGGCGTCATTCCTCTCAGCAATGGATTTCTTACGGTTGCTGCGTCAAGAAGACCTCGGAATCGAACGCATCAGCTGCAAACACCCCGCAGACATCCCTGCCGAGCGCCTATGCGAAAGCCACAGATGCCACTCAATCGTCGCAGAATTTCTACGCGAATGGGTGTATGAAAAGGATAAGATTGATTTCCGCTCCGACCAGAAACAAACATTGGCGCCGTCGAACCCAAAGACCGACGGTTTAGGGGTTGCTCTGGCGCCCGAAAACGTTTTCGTGTTGATTGTCCACGATGAAGCCGAAAGTTTCCAATCAAACCTCATCGAAGCCTCAATCGTGGAAGCGCTGGTGCGCAACGTCAAATCCGAAGGCATAGGCGTAATTACCCCGCATAACGCCCAGAAAGGCTTGCTCAAGAACATGCTTGCGGAAGGCTGCGAAAACGCCCGAATCGACACTGTCGAGCGTTATCAGGGCGGAGAAGCAGACTTCATCATAATCTCATCCACCGTCAGCGACCCCGACTACGTCCGAAGCGAAAGCGACTTCCTGCTAAACCTGAACCGAATCAACGTCGCCATCTCCCGCATGAAGAAAAAAATCGTTATCATCGCCAGCCGCTCCATCTTCGAGTTCATGCCCCAAGACGCCAAAGACTACGACAAAGCCCTGCTGTGGCGCGGCATTTCGCAGACGGTCGGGTTTACGGCGGACTCCACAGCGCAGTGGACTGGGGCTCTATCGGAATTTCTCGGGCAGGCCGCTTCACAAGTAAAGCTCGAAGTCTATGTCAAATCGGAGGATCTTGAAAAATAGTTTCTCTACTTTCCTATTTATGCAAATAATGACTGAATAATGCCTAAAAAACAAATCATGTATAATAACTACCTCCATTCCTCTAATTAGATTGCGCGGATCGCATTATTACTTTTTTAACCTTGAATCGGGATTTTACGATTTAGTGACGCTCTGGGCAAAATAAATGGAGTAGATAAAAAATGAGTATAACCCAAGTTAATGTAACTAAGGATGCCCCGAAAGCGCATCAGCGTTTAGCTGAAGTTTGCCCTGAATGTTCAAGCAAAAATCTCGTCCACGACTACGATTCAGGCGAAACCATCTGTGGCGACTGCGGCCTTGTCTTATACGAGCAGATGCTAGATAAGGGTCCAGAATGGCGCGCGTTTACTCAGCAGGAGAAGGCTTCTAGAAGCCGCGTCGGCATGCCAACATCGTATTCAATTCATGATAAAGGATTATCTACAACCATCAGCCAAGTGGACAGAGACGCGTTCGGAAGAAAGCTGCCATTATCCACTAGACTTCAAATGTGGCGTCTGCGCAAGTGGCAAATTCGAAGCCGCGTTCACTCATCCAGCGACCGAAACCTCGCTCAAGCCATGAGTGAACTTGACCGCTTGTCAGGTAAAGTAAACATTTCACCGCCAATCAAAGAAAAAGCCGCCGTCGTCTACCGAAAAGCACTCGACAAAGGATTGGTCCGCGGAAGATCAATCGCCGCCATCGCTGCTGCTGCGTTGTATGCTGCTTGCCGTGGAAGCGGGACACCTCGTACGCTGCGTGAAATCGCTGAAGCCAGTTTAGTCGACAAGAAAGATGTTGCAAGGTGCTACAGGCTGCTGCTAAGAGAACTCGATTTTCACATGCCGATTGCCGATCCGTTGACGTATGTTTCAAAAATTGCAGAGAAAAACGGAGTGTCAGGCAAAACACAGGGCACAGCCATCCAAATCCTAAGGGAAGCTAGGCAAAAACGGTTTGCAGCGGGAAAAGACCCCATGGGCATGGCGGCAGCTGCACTCTACATAGCTTGTCTGCAGAACAGCGAGAAGATAACGCAAAAAGACATCGCGGAAGCAGCTGGAGTCACAGAAGTCACGGTTAGAAACAGGTACAAAGCATTAAAGAAGCAGTTAAAACTCGAAATCCCCGATCAAAGAGCCTCTTTTTAGTTTTCTTTTCTTCGCCCTTTGGCATCGTGATTTTGGGGAAATCTGTTTGAAATGTGTATAAGTCTGTTATGACACGTGTCATATTAAGGTGAAATAATAAAAATATTATCCCGTGATTATGACTGATGCGAAAGACAGCTTCACGATTGCAAATACTGCTTTGCATAAGTCTCGCTAGGCGAAAAAGTCTTCTGCCCAGACGGCACAGCCCATCTAGTAGACAGCTAATAACAAAATGAACCAGTAAACCGCTATCTAAAGCGGACCTTTTTTAATGAAAATCTTTTTCTCACTTTAAACCAGTCAGTTTCAACAATTTTTTCCCTAATTTGAGGCATGGGAGAGCGTAAACGCTCATTTTACATTCAATTCTGGGATTCGTTGAATAATCAGATCCCAGTTTTCAGCAACAGTAGTTTCTATCAGCGGTTTGACCTTTGCAAACACTTGCGGAGGCATAAGCGTCATCCAGCCCTTCGTAACGACCAACTGGTCACTGAGACTAAGCAGAGGAAACAACCACTTAACCGCTGCAGGAAACCGGTCAGGAGGGATTTTACTCGACATGACTCCGACGATTGTCACCTGCTGGCTGACCGTTGTTTTCTCCCTTAGAATAGGGTAAAGATGAGCGTCTTCTTTGTCAAGGTGAATCCGCAGGTGCGAGTTTAGAACCGCCGTGGCTCTTGCTGCGAGAAGAGGGTCGGGTGATTTTTGCAGGTGCATCGTTTCCAAGGTGTCAACCATCCTGTCGAGTTCCCGATGATCCATCAAGTATGCCCTGGTTACAAGGGGCGCAAGGCGGTCGACGGCGGGAAAGACTGCTGCTTCCTCACCCTGAGCGTGGTAATCCAAAATTTCATCCATAACATGCAGCCGATCCAAAACAGGTGACATGTCACCACCGCTTCGTGCAATGTCCAGGGCTGAGGAATCAATCTCAGATATGTCCCACCGAAACGCATTATGGAAACAAAGAACGATATCGATTGGACTTGACAGAAAGATAACTCCACTATCAATAAACGGTAAAATGGGTTATTAACGTTTCTATGTTAACCCTCTGCCTCCGTTGATTCGCAAAAACATAAAATACTGTTATTTCTGAGCAAGAATCGCATTCCAATCAGATTTTCTCTTCTTACAAATCTCTACGTTTCTATAGTCTGCAGAAAGCAAAGTCTTCCGTAACTCCTCTAAAGCCATAAGATGCACCTGCGTTTTAGCAATTAACTCAGCGTTCTCCACTTCGTACGACCCATCTTTGACCATTTCATTTATGATAAGCAGGTAACCTCCCTTCTTTAGGACACGTTTTATCTCTCGGAAGCTATCTGCAAGGTTTGGCCAGAAATAGTAAGTTTCAACTGCTGTTACCAAATCAAAGAATTCGCTTTTGAAACCCGTTTTTTCAACTGAGCCGTGGACAATTTCCACACGGTTTTTGGCGACGAGTTTTCTGTTGATTTGTCTTGAATAATCAACCATATCCAAAGATTGATCTAAACCATACACTTTGCCGTGACCTGCCCGCCGTGCGAGGCGGCTTATGGTTTTGCCTCCTCCACAACCAACATCCAAAATTATAAAATCAGTTTTGACGTTGACCTGTTTTAGTCCCCAAGTAGTCAGGTTCCAATGTCCCTTGTTCATGCTTAAAGCAACTTCTCTGCCCAAAACACCGGTGGGGCATCTATATTGGCTCCAGTGGTCGTTTGCAGGTGTGTTTTTGTCTTGGGGGTGCATTCTGAGAATTCACGAACACAATTTAATAAACTATATGTGACGGTTGACTTTTAGTCTCAATACAGGTTTACTGAAAATTGGCGACTGCCTTCCATTCAAGAACGCAACTTAGCTTTTAGGTTTCTTAGCTTTGTTTTTCCTTTTCCGCTTGATCGAAGAAACAACGTCAACAACCTGCTTTAGTTGCTCATCGTTAAGTACCGCTTCAGCTTTAGATTTGATATTCGCGTTCTTTAGCAATTCATAAAATCGTTCCCTATCCAGCGAATAAGTTTTTTCTGCTTCATAGGCGCAGTGAAGGTCTCCCTCGTCAGTTTCCACTTTAGCCTTATCAGTTATGCGGACCAATGAAACCTCGATTTTGCCACGCTTGCTAAAGTCAGCTAAATACACATAGTCGCCAAGTTTAAGATGCATGAACGCTTGGTAGCCGACATCCCCCAGCACCGAGAGGTCACTTCGCCAACTCGTTTCCTTCTTTATTTTGTGTATAGATTTTTTAGATATCCATTTGAAAACCCCGATGTACCACGTGTTGATGTAGGTGTTGGTCCAATCTTTGATTTCTGTGTGGGGCTTAATTTTTTTTGGGGTAACTTTTTTTGTGTTTTTCTGGGCTAAATTCCACATCAGCTTATACTTTTTTAATTCACTCAACGGCTTTGCGGTGTTCCAAAGGTTTTGAATAAAGAAGTTTTTTACGTTTTCTGCATCGGGTTCTTCGAGCAGAACTCCCACTTCAACGTTGCTTTCAAACGCGGCTTCTGTTAGGGTGGCCGACGTTATTAACGCGGAGTTATCGAAAATGTAGATGTTTGAATGAAAATTCTCGTGAGATTTGATGCTGATACCCTTGAAATGCTCCAGGAGGTACTGGATTTCAAAAGGATTGACTTCACCCGCTTTTACTGCAAAATCATTTAATCCAAAGATAAAGCGGATGTCAGCTGGAGGTTTTTTTAGGATTTCTTGAGAAAAAACTTTGTGGGCGCCTAAAGCAACGGCTGGCGAACATACCCACAGCATCTCTTTTGCACCCAGTGATTTCTGAAGGATAGTTTCGTATAACTCTGGACCGCTGAGAACTCTTACCATACTGAGATGTTGATTGGTATCGAATAAAAGTTTTCCCAAAGTATTGCCTGTGATACCCGTTTAGAGTACAGATAAGGATCAGTTAGACCTGACAAAGTTTTAAGCAATCCCTACTTGTTGCTGTGTTTAGCCAGCCACATACCTTTAAAATGTATCTGTGAGAATTTTTCTTGATGCGATTATCGAGAAATCTAACAGATTTTCTTGGTGGTTAAGTTAATTTCTTGTTTTATGTTTGGAGTTCTTGAGTTTGCAATTTCCAGTGGTCTACCGTAAAGCACATTTTTTGAATCTGCAATCTTCTATTGGAGGAGTTAGATGAGCCCGGGCAAAACACGGATTCTTGTAGTGGATGACGACGTAACTATTTTGAGGGGTTTTAAAGGTATTCTAGAGCGGGAAGGCTACAAGGTTGAAACGGCTGAGACGGGAAAGTCTGCCCTTGAAAAATTTAAAAAAGGAAAATTCGAAGTGTGTTTGGTTGATTTCAGGTTTCCAGATATGGATGGAACCGAGGTTCTTCTCAAGATGGCAGATGACCCTGAAACCATCAAGATTATCGTCACAGGATTCTCCAGTGAAGAAGTCGGGAAAAAAGCCGCTGACTTCGGCGCAGACGACTTTTTAGTTAAACCTGTCCAGCCAGCAGAACTCATAGCTGCCGTGCGAGAAAGGATAATTTTAAAAAATGAAGCTGGAAACTGAACCGCTGAGTTAATCATTTTTGAGAGTTGGCTGTTGATAGATTCGAAGCCACGACCTCTGTGCCTACAGCAACAAAAAGCCTGAAAGTGTTCCATAATTTCTTGGGACTTAAATTATTTTTGAATAAGTAGGCGGGTGTCTTAATCCAGTTTGAAGCAGAGGGTTTAGCTAGCCAGTTCAGGTCTACGTCCAAGTTGATTGTAGAATCCTCTTCTCTTCCATACTTGACGCTTATGTAATTAACGCTCTTGCTGGTTGTTTTGAACACGAAACTAATGGTGGTGTCGTCAAGTTTTAATGTGCATTGAATCTTTTGTGAGCCAAGAACTCGCAGAAACTTTGTAATCTCTATTGCCTCGTGGACTCCCACTTTTCTAGTATAGGCTTCCACTCGGGGGTCTACGTAAGCTTCAAGAAAAGTCTTTATATGCTGATCAAAGTTGCCTTTCTGCAGTTCATTTCCGTTATTTGCCATAAACCCCAAGTTTAATGAGCGCTCTTTAATGAACTCCATCACTGGCTTCTTTCTCAGAGTTCTCTTTTGGGCGACCATTTCATGGTCTATGAACGTGTCTATATTCCAGAACTTTGCCATGCAATAAGTCGCTAATTCTTCAATGGTTTTTTTTGTTAAATGATTAGTCTTGAAGACAGAGTGCATCTCGTCAAAGTTGTCCCAGTTGCTTTCAAAAATTAAACCTTGCTCATCGAGTTCTGCATAAAATTCTGTTCCTGGAAACGGGGTAGCTACTCCAAAAGCTGCACCCGTTAAACCAATCTCTTTAGCGTAGACAGGAAACTCTTTGATTTCCTCTTCGGTTTGATCGGGGAGACCGATGACGAAGGTGCCTCCCGCTCTGCCGCCGTTTTCACGAATGTTTTTAACTGCCTGTCTATGGAATTTGGTTGCAACGCCTTTTCTGGTGGATTGTAAATCTTTAACGTTGGGGCTTTCAATTCCCATTTCAAATTTAGCGATGCCTGCCTTGCACATTTTCCGTACTATGCGAGGGTTATTCGCCATCATGTCGGCTCTGACTAACGCGCCGAATTCTATGTTCAGGTCCTTTTCAATCAACAAGTCGCAGAGGCGCTCAACTTGTCTTGCGTTACCGATAAAGTTGGGGTCGGCAAACATGACGCTTACAGGTTTGTTTGCGTGAAATTGAGCCATTTCCAGTATTTCTTTCAATACGTTTTCTGGTGACCGGCACCTGGAGCAACCATTGCTCATGCTGGGTTCGCAGCAGAAACTGCAAAGACCGCTGCAGCCTCTTGACATCATGATTACGTCGCAGTTTGTTTTGCGGTCTGCACTTTTGTAGGGGTACTGCCTTAGGTGGCGCGCTGGAAAAGGAATCGCATCTAAATCCATGATTCTTGGTCTATCTTCATTACGGATTATTTTTCCATTTTTAATGTATGAAGTGCCTAACACGTTTTCAGCGGAGCCATGTTCTACAAGTTCACGCATGGTCTGTTCGCCTTCACCGCGGACGACAACATCTATTTGGCGGTGAGAAAGCATCAAATCCGGTACACTTGTGGGGTGATAGCCGCCTATAACCGTGACTGCCCCGCTTTGCTTGGCGAGTTTTGCTAAACCCAGAGTTTCGTTGTGTTCAGTTGCGGATAACGAAATTCCAACTAAGTCCGGATGGTAAAAATCTAAGCATTCCTGGAATCTTCTCCGATCCAGTTCCATGTCGACAATGTGGACTTGTTCAACGATGTCTTCGATGCTTGCCGCAAGGTACTCAAGACCGATAGGTATCAAATCGAAAGCAAAGCTCAAACCTTTCCTGCCCGAAGGCTTCACAAGCAAGACTCTTTTGAAGGGCACTTGAACACACCGAATTAATCATTCGGCTACGTGGATGGCAATAAAAACCAATCGCCGCCAAGCATACTTACTCTATGGAGCGAATGGTGAAAACCAACAACAAACCCAAAATGTATCAACCCTGACAAAAGGCAAGTTAAAACTAAGGGACCATCTATTCACAAATCTTAAAAGGGTCGCCCTCGAATAATCGGTTCATTACATGCATGGGTGGTAATATGGGGTTTCTTAAAAAATTCACAAACAAACTAACTACCCCGAGGCTTCGGTGCGGTTGCAATTTACAAATTACTCCGTCGCGTTGGGCGACAATTTACAGGGAACCCTCAACGTAGCCTCGAAAGAGGATTTTGAAACCACGGAAATCCGTTGTGAAATTGAATGCGTCGAGCGGGCTAAAGTTATTGAACAAGTCTACGATGCCGCCCTCAAAAGGTCAATACCTCAAGTCGTCGAGAAAACCATTGTTGTTTACAGTGCAAAACCAGCGCTTACTGGTCCTTCACACTTTTCAAACGGCGAAGTCCGAAGCATACCAATCAACATTAACATTCCAGCAGGTGCAAGACCAACATATTCGGGCGTGGACAGCAAAGTTACATGGACAATTAAGGGCGTGCTTGCCGTGGATGGTCGACCAGATAAGACGACTGAAACGGTCGAACTCCAAGTTATAGCGCCAACTGTTCAAGCGGCGGCTGTGCAAAGGGAAGTCATCCGCACAGTCGTGATGATTCCCTGCAGGTACTGCCAAGGACTCATGGACCAAACTTTGACGGTGTGCCCCAACTGCGGAGCAAAAAGAACAATATAGTCCTCCCTCTCAACGGGCTCTTTGATTCAGCCTTCCTCAAATGAATGCAATTGGTGAACTAACATTCGCATTCAGCTTGGATTAAGCGCATTGTGGTCAATTCGCCAAGAACCGCTAGATCCTCGGTTGGAAGATAGTTGCTTGCCGACTGGTCGTAGAGTATGCTGGCTGACCCTCCAAACTCGTCTGATCCCCAAACAATGTAGGTTAAAGGGATGCCTTTTAAAGCGGAAATTTCAACTGATGCATCTCCAAGTTCAAGCTGAAATCCACCCAAAAGTTTTGCGGCTTTCGTTATTCCATTTGGTTTTTCGCCGAAAACCTCAGCGATAGGCTGAATAGCTCTTTGGTTAAATGCACCCTCGTAGGCGCATCCGCTTGGAAGGTCCCTGAACTTGATGAGTTTGCCCGCAAGAATGGTTGATTTGGCAGATGCATAGTGTTCGAGAAGGGTGGTGACGATTTGTATGTTCCCTTCGTTTATTTCCAAGACTGATTCGCCGTGTAATTTGTCAGTTAACCCGCCTGCTTCTAAATCGAGTGTAAAACCTAAAAAGTCGCATGCGCCGCCGCTGAATAGCTGCTTAAGTTTTTGTAATGTTTGGTCTTGAAGGTTTAATTTAATCAATGAACCCACCTGCCGAAAAATGGAGGAGCAGGAACTTAGTTTTTGTCGAGGTTGAATTCTTCATGTATCGCCCTAACGACTGCAGCACCATCTTTCTCTTTAACCACGAATGAAATGTTGAGTTCTGAGCTGCCCTGTGCTATCATGCGGATGTTGATGCCTTTCTTCGCGACTGTAGAAAAGATTTTTGATGCAACGCCCAACGTGCCTTTCATGTTAGCGCCCATGACCGCGATGACGGCAACGTCGTCTTCTGTGGTGACTTCGCTGACTATGCCGCCTCGTTCCTGCAACGCGATTTCAAGGTTACTAACAGCTCTGCCTAAGAGCCCTCTTTTAATCACCATTGAAATGTTGGCTTCTGAAGCAGCGGCAGATATCATCATGACGTTTATGCTGTTCTTGCCCAAGACATCGAAGACTTTGGCGTAGCTGCCTGGTGCACCAACCATTGCGGCTCCGTAGACGTTGAGCATGGCGACGTCTTTTATCATGGCTACTGCTTTAACGGCTTCTTTGGCGTTTGCGATGGGTTCTTTGGTGATGAGTGTGCCGGGGTTTTCTGGGTGAGCGGTGTTTCGGATTCTTACTGGAATGTTTTCTTTGCTGACGGGTCCCAAAGCTCGGGGATGCATGGCTTTGGCGCCGAAAATCGCCATTTCCGCGGCTTCCTGATAGCTTAGCTGCGGTAGCATTCGGGCGGACGGGACGATTTTGGGGTCTGTTGTCATTATGCCGTCGACGTCTGTCCATATCCAGACCTCGTCCACCTGCAACGCGACGCCAAGGATGGTTGCAGTGTAGTCTGAGCCTCCTCGTCCAACAGTGGTGACTACTCCGTCCTGGTCAGCGGCAATAAAACCTGTAACCACTGGAATAATGTTTTTTTCAAGCAGCGGGCTTAATCGTTCGCGTATGAGGTGAGCGGTGAAGTTCATCAGCGGGTCTGCTTCGCCAAAGTTCGAGTTGGTAACGATGCCCGCGTCTTTGCCCGTGAAGCACTGTGACTCGGCTTTATGGTCTTTTATGGCTCCCCACACAATGGGCGCCGAAAGCCGCTCGCCAAACGACATAACGTAGTCTTTGGATTTAGGTGTAATCTCGCCTACGTAGCAGATGCCTGTTAAGACTTTTTCGAGTTCAGCTATGGTGTTCTCTGTGATTTGGGCGACTTCTTTCTGGATTGCTTTACTGGTTATGGCTGTGGAGATGGCGTCTGTGTGTTTTTTGCGCAGTTCCGCCGTGAAGGTTTGGATGTGTTTTTCATCGCTTTTTTTGGCTTGGCAACCAGTCTCGATGAGGCTGTTTGTGACACCTGCCAACGCCGAAACCACAACTGCTACTTTGTTGTCTTTAGCGTATTTAGTAACTAAGTCAGCTACGTGACGTATGTTTTCGCCCGTGCCAACGCTTGTTCCACCGAACTTCATCACTATCTTCTTCATTTTTATCGCCTATGTTAGTAGTTTGGTTGCTAACTTACGTCTAATATCTAAAAGGTCCCTTAAAACTGCACTGGCAGTCTCGATGCCGCCTGCTCCTCTTCCGATGAGCGTTTGCTCTGCCGCGTATTCGGTTGAGAATGTTATGGCATTGAGGACTCCGCTGACGCACAGGGGGTTGGTTAATGGAATCTCCGTTGGTTTGACCATTGCTTTGTCGCCTTCTATTGACCCGATAAGTTTGATGGTGCTGTTTCTTTTGGCGGCGTCTTGAAGCTGCTGGAGTGTTACTTCGCGGATGCCCGTTCTGTCAACGTCTTTTAATGTGATTTTCTTGTTCATAATCCAGTTTGCCAAGATAACTACTTTGCACGCGGTGTCGAATCCATCGATGTCCATGGATGGCTCCTTCTCGGCGTAACCCAGTTTCTGCGCGTTTGCTAATGCGTCTTGGAAGGTTACGTGGTTTTGGGACATTTCGGTTAGTATGTAGTTGGTTGTGCCGTTGAGTATGCCGCGGATAGCGAGGATTCTGTCTCCTGCGAGGCATCTTTTAGCAAATTCAAGCATGGGTGTTCCGCCGCCTACTGTGCCGCTGAACCGCAAGTAAACGTTGTTGTATTCGGCTAGTTCCGTCAGCGCTGGCATGGCTAGTGCTAAGGGTCCCTTGTTGGTTGTGACGACGTGTTTGCCCGTTTTGAAAGCTTCAGTTATGTGGGATATGGCTGGTTCGCCGTTTTTGATGTTGACGGGTGTGACTTCAACGACTATTTCCGCTTCCACCGTTTTGATGACTTCTAAAGCAGAGATTCCTTTTTTGCCAAAGTCGGGGTCTGCAGAAATGGGGTAGCCGCGTTTCTTGATTTCCTCAAGTTTCTCGGGACTTAAGCCTCTTGGGTTAATGACTGCGCCGTCCACGTCTGCTATAGCTACGATTTTTGGGTTAAACCCGTAGTCACTCACTTTCTCCATGGCTCTGCGTGCAAGAATAGTAGTTACGCCCTTCCCGACTACGCCGTATCCGACCAGAATAATCCTCATTCATTTTCACCGTGCCAAAATCGCCGCTTTACGGTTCAAACCTAAAGCGCCCTCTATAGCTGCTATATCTGCTTCAACCTCGATTGGTTTCTCACTCATCTTAACCGCTGTATCTGGATCTTTGAGCCCATGTCCCGTGGTAACGCAGACAACCCGCTCATCCTTCGCTATGACGCCGCTTTGGACGAGTTTCTTTAAGCCCGCGATGGATGAAGCGCTCGCAGGTTCCACGAAGATGCCTTCGATTCTTGCGAGGATTTTTTGTGCATCCAAGATTTCTTCGTCTGTGACGGTTTCGGCTGTGCCTTGTGATTCGTGGATGGCGTTGACGGCTTTCTTCCAGCTGACTGGTGCGCCTATTCGTATGGCTGTAGCGACGGTTTCAGGGTGCTCGACGGGGATGATTTTGTCGCTGTTAGTTTTAATCGCTTGCACGATGGGTGCGGAGCCAGCGGCTTGTATACCCGTCATTTTGGGCAATGTTTTGATGTAGCCGAGGCGGTGGAATTCAGTTAAGCCCTTCCAGATGGCGCTGATGTTTCCCGCGTTGCCCACTGGAACGATGATGCGGTCTGGGGCATCGTTGTTTAGTTGCTCGCAGATTTCGTAGCCAAGCGATTTTTGTCCTTCGATACGGAACGGGTTAATCGAGTTTAACAGGTAAATGCTCTTGTGTTTCTCAGCGAGTTTGAGGACGAATTCGAGTGCTTCATCAAAGTTTCCTTTAACTTGGAGCACTTTGGCGCCGTGAATCATGGCTTGGCTGAGTTTGCCATAAGCGATTTTGCCCGAGGGAATCAGGACGGTGCATTTTATGCCTGCTCTTGCAGCGTAAGCGGCAAGGCTTGCGGAGGTGTTGCCTGTGGATGCGCAGATGACGTGTCTTGTGCCAAGCTCCAATGCTTTGGTGACGCCGACGGTCATGCCTCGGTCTTTGAAGCTGCCTGTGGGGTTTTCGCCCTCGTTTTTTATGTAGAGGTTTTTGAGTCCCAGCTCAGCACCTAAACGTTCTGAACGGTGAAGTCCTGTGCCGCCTTCGTTGAGAGTAATTATTTTGCTGGTTTCATGGATGGGCATGAAGTCGCGGTACCGCCAAACCGACAGCGGCTTACTCATCCAGCCGCTTTCTTTGAGAGTCTCAGCTAACTCTTTGAAATCGAATTTAATCTCCAAGATGTCTCCGCATTTCCTGCAGAAATAAACAATCTCATCTATGCCGTAGGTTGTTTTGCAGTTTATGCATTCTTGATGTGTCATCTTTTTGTGTCTCCAATTTGGTAAGCGACTTGTGCGCTTATAGTTGATTGTAAGATTATTAATTTTGCTGGTGCCCTGCGGGGTTTAACCCACCAAATTCGACAGAACCTCATAGGTTTTGAGGCTGTCTTTCTTCTCAACCACCATGATGGTTTCTGTCCAGCAGGAAATGAACTCGATTATGTTCACATTCTGCTCCGCCAGCAGTGTCGCCAAAAAAGCGACGACTCCTGGGGTGGCTTCGAGTTCTTCGGGTGAATGCACAACGATCATGGTGCAGTTGTCATGTTTAACCAGTGTAGATATGCGTTCGGGCATGTCGCTTCGGTCGAGCAGGTAAACGAATTTGCCCAGCAAATCCACCTTCATACCCGTCTGCGAGGGCAGTTCTTTGCCTGTTATCATGACGGATTTTCGGTCGAAAACCGCAATGTTGCTTCGTTTGAGCAGCGCCAAAACTTTTTCTTCTCTTTTCTGCTTATGCTTTTGCAGTTCTTCCGAGTATCGGCGTAATGCGGCTTTTATGGCGCTGGTGTCGTCGGTTTTGAGTTCTTTCTGAATTTGCCGTGACAGCTCGCTTAGGTTAACTATGCCTTTTTCGAGGGCTTCAAGTAGGTAGGGTTTGTTTCGCAGGTGGCTTCGCACGTTTTGAGCTACTGTCATGTCATTTGTGAATGTACCAAATGGGACATTTAAAGCTTGTTAAGTAACAAAAAAGTCACAAGGTTTAAAAATACAGCCCTTAAGGTTGTTGGAATAATTTAAAGCAAAAAATGGGGGAGCAAGCACATAACCGATAAATTTGTATTAGCGTACTCAGGCGGATTAGACACATCTGTGTTAATCAAATACCTCCAAGAAAAACTTAACGCACAAGTAATTACAGTAACCGTGGATGTTGGTCAAGGCGAAGACCTTAAAGCCGCTGGGGAAAAAGCCAAAAAACTCGGCGTCCTAAAACACTTCTCAATCGACGCCAAAGACGAGTTCGCCAAAGACTACATTTTCCCAGCCATCAAAGCCAATGCCCTCTACGAAGGCAAATACCCCCTAAGCACAAGCCTATCCCGCCCCTTAATAGCTAAGAAAATGGTTGAAATTGCCGAAAAAGAAGGCGCCAACGGCTTAGCCCACGGCTGCACAGGCAGAGGAAACGACCAAGTCCGCTTCGACATAACCCTTGGCTCCCTAGCGCCCGAGATGAAAATTATTGCTCCAGTCCGCGAATGGGGCCTCACAAGAGACGAAGAAATCGCCTACGCTAAAACCAAAGGCATCCCAGTATCTGATTCAGCTAAGAAATACAGCATAGACGCAAGCGTTTGGGGACGAGCCATAGAATGCGGCTTGCTCGAAGATGCAAGCCAGGCGCCGCCCGAAGACGCTTACGAATGGACAACTTCACCCGAGAAAGCACCCAACACTCCCGAAATAGTCACAATCACCTTTGAGGCTGGCGTGCCAGTCGCCGTCAACGGCAAAGCCATGGTGCCCCTCGCACTCATCGAGGAAGTCAACAAAATCGCTGGCAGAAACGGCGTTGGCCGCATCGACCACATCGAAGACCGTATCGTCGGCTTGAAATCTCGCGAAGTCTACGAGTGCCCAGCCGCCACAGTGATTTTGGAAGCGCACAAAGACCTCGAAAAAATGGTCATGACCCGCCACGAAGTCCTCTTCAAACAGCAAATCGACGCCCAATGGGTATTCCTCGCATACGCAGGCTTATGGGTTGACCCACTCAAAGACGACTTAGATGCATTCATCAACAAATCCCAAGAAAACGTCACGGGCGAAGTCAAACTTAAACTCTACAAAGGCAGCCTCCAAGTAATCGGACGCAGCTCGCCAAACTCGCTCTACGACAAAAACTTGGCAAACTACAACATCAAAACCAGCTTCAACCAATCTTACAGCAAAGGATTCATTGAACTCTGGGGCTTGCAAACAAGAATGTACAACACACTCAAGAAAGCCTCCAGCAAGAAACCGAAGGCAAAGAAAGCCTAATTTTCTTAACACAAAATAAACTGACAGGAGGGTAAGGAAAAACGTCAAAGATGCTGCATGGAGGACGATTGGGCAATGTCCGCGAAGACGTTGCCAAGTTTACCTCTTCAAGAAAAGACGATGAGCGCTTAGCTGACGCTGTTTTAGCAATTAACAAGGCACATGTCGCTATGCTTATGGAGCAGGAAATCATCCAGTGGCAGAACGGCGCAAAAATCCTTGCAGCCCTCCAAAAAATAGTCAGCCAAAAACTTGACCCCAACGCCGAAGACGTCCATATGGCTGTCGAAGAAGCAGTTTTGGCTGAAACGGGACCTGAAGTCGGTGGAAACCTGCACGTTGCCAAGAGCAGAAACGACCAGACCACGACGGCAATCCGCATGGCACTTCGCAACGAATTATTGCGTATAATGCTTCAGGTGATTGACATGCAGGAAAGCCTACTGGCCACCGCGGTCAAACACACTGAAACCGTCATCATAGCATACACTCACCTGCAGCCAGCCCAACCCGTCACATTCGCCCACTACCTGCTCTCACACGTCGATGGCTTGGGACGCGACTTGCAAAGATTGCAGAGTGATTACGAACGAGTCAACTTGTGCCCGCTTGGCGCTGGTGCATTGGCAACTACGAGTTTTCCGATAAACCGCAACGCCACCGCCGAACTCTTAGGCTTCGACGCCGTACTGGAGAACTCAATTGACGCAGTCGGCAGCCGAGACTTCATAATCGAAACCCAATCAGCACTAACCCTGCTCGCGGTAAACTTGAGCCGCTTAGCCGAGGACCTGATAATCTGGAGTTCCCCCGAATTTGGCACAGTCGAATTACCCGACGAATTCACATCCACCAGCAGCATCATGCCCCAGAAAAAGAACCCTGAAGTCCTCGAAGTAATCCGCGCCAGAGCCAGCTATGCGCTGGGCGATTTTGTCGCTTCAGCGGCGGCGCTCAAGAGTTTGCCGTCAACTTACAACCTTGATTTCCAAGAGATAACTCCGAAGCTTTGGGCGTCAACCGACAACCTTGAAGCTTCCTTAGCCATATTTGCAAAGCTCATTCCCACCTTGAAGGTTTCCTCGAACGTCGAGGGCAAAGCGGCGGCGGGCTTCGTGGGCGCAACTGAACTTGCCAACATGCTCGTGAGCAAATACGGCGTTGCTTTCCGAACATCCCACAAGATAGTCGGCGCCCTTGTGAAATCGCTGATTGATTCAAAACAGACTTTGCTCGATGCCACACCTGAATTGCTCCAGAACATCGCACAGAAAGCCGACGCAATCAAATTAACAGTGAAAATCACGGACATAGCTGAATGCACAAATCCACGCAAACTAATCGAAACCTATAAAGTTCAAGGCGGTCCATCACCCACAGAAGTTGAACGAGCCATCAAGGCTAGAAGTAAAACCATGATATTAACAAAAACAAACATCGCAAAACTTCAAGGGAACCTCACAAACGCAGAAAAAACCCTTAACGCCACCGTGACTTCATACGCTCAATCTGGCTCTTCCAAAAACGGAAAACTTAAAAATTTAAACCTGTAGGTTGAATAGGGCTTTGGTCCCACAAAATAACGTATCCGACAAAAATAAAAAAGCGATTCTGCTTCTTGAAGACGGAACGTCATTCATCGGTAAAGGTTTTGGCGCAACAGGAAAAATCAGCGGCGAAGTTGTTTTCTCAACCCAGATGGTTGGTTACCCTGAAGCACTAACTGACCCGTCGTATAAGGGGCAGATTCTAACTTTCACTTATCCAATGGTAGGCAACTATGGTGTTCCATCCAACGAGTTGAGCCTTGGGCTTCCGCTTTACTTTGAGTCAGACCATATCCAAGTCCAAGGTTTAGTTATCCATGAATTGTGCCATGAGCCGTTCCATTGGGCTTCCACAAGAACCCTGGATAAATGGCTGGCAGACGAAGGCGTCCCAGGCATCTACGGCATTGACACAAGACGATTAACCAAGAAACTTCGAACCCACGGAGTCATGCTGGGTATTCTGCAGGTTTTTGAAGCAGGCGAAGAACCCGACTTAGACGCGCTCCTCAAGAACGGCAAGAACATCTCCGACCCCAACTTAACCGACTTGGTCAAACAGGTATCGGTGAAGAAACCCGTCACATACAGTTTGGATGGCAAAAGAACCGTGGTGCTTATCGACTGCGGAGTCAAATACAGCATCATCCGCAACTTGCTCAAACGAGGCATAAACGTTATCCGCGTACCCTACGATACGTCAGCATGCGAAATCATGGCTTATAACCCAGACGGCGTCTTTTTGAGCAACGGTCCAGGCGACCCAAAGAAATGCATAAAAACAATAGAATCCATCCGTGAACTGTCTGAGAAGGTTCCGCTTATGGGCATCTGCCTTGGCGCGCAAATCTTGGCGTTGGCAATGGGCGGAGACACTTACAAACTTAAATTCGGTCACCGCGCCCAAAACCAACCCGCGCTCGACTTAAACAGCAGTCGATGCTACATCACCACCCAAAACCATGGCTACGCCATAAACTTAGATTCCTTGAAGAAGACCCCCTTGGAACCATGGTTTATCAACCCCAACGATAAAACCACCGAAGGCGTCAAACACAAATCCAAACCCGTCTTTGCAGTACAGTGGCATCCTGAAGCTTCACCGGGACCATACGACACCGAAATGTTATTCGATAAATTCGCTAAAACCTTGGAGGTCAAGTAAGGATGCCAAAGTTTGATTGGATAAAGAAAGTTATGGTTCTTGGCAGCGGTGCCATCAAAATTGGTGAAGCCGCAGAATTCGACTACAGCGGCAGCCAATGCCTAAAAGCTCTGCGTGAAGAAGGCATCGAAACCGTCCTCATTAACCCCAACATCGCCACAATCCAAACTGATCCGCGCCTGTCTGGGAAAGTGTATCTTTTGCCAGTTACTCCCGAATTCGTGGAGAAAGTCATCGAGAAAGAACGCCCCGACGGCATCCTGCTGGGTTTCGGCGGACAAACCGCGCTCAACTGCGGTTTAGAACTCGAAAAAACAGGTATCCTCCAAAAATACAACGTTAAAGTTTTAGGAACTCCCGTCCAAGCCATAGAAGACACGGGCGACCGCGAACGCTTCTACCAAGCCATGCTCAAGGCAGGTGTACCGCCGCTCAAGAGCAAAGCAGCCACCAGCGTGAGAGGTGCTTTGGAAGTTGCTGACGAAATCGGTTACCCCGTCATTGTCCGCGTGGCTTACACTTTGGGCGGCAAAGGCTCAGGCGTCGCCCATAATCCTGCAGAGCTAAAAGACCATGCGACCCGCGGCATCGCTCAGAGCCGCATAGGGCAGGTCCTAATTGAAGAGTACGTGGGTCACTGGAAAGAAGTCGAATACGAAGTCATGCGTGACTACGCTGACAACTGCTTAACCGTGTGCAACATGGAAAACTTTGACCCCATGGGCGTTCACACTGGCGACTCAATCGTGGTTGCGCCTTCGCAGACCCTGAGTAACCGCGAGTACCATCTCATCCGGTCCACCTCGATTAATGCCATCCGCGCGTTGGGCATCGTTGGTGAATGCAACATTCAGTGGGCGCTGCATCCCAGCTCAGAAGAGTACCGCGTTATCGAAGTTAACTCCCGCATGTCCCGAAGCTCCGCGCTCGCAAGCAAAGTCACAGGGTATCCGCTCGCTTACATAGCCACAAAACTCACATTGGGCTACACCCTGCCCGAATTAATCAACAAGGTCACCGAAGTTACAACCGCCTGCTTCGAACCAGCCCTCGACTACATAACAGTCAAAATTCCACGTTGGGACCTGCAGAAATTCAAGAATGCCGACCGCCACGTGGGTCCACAGATGCGTTCCGTGGGCGAAGTCATGGCGATTGGACGCTGCTTCGAAGAGGCATTGCAGAAAGCCGTGCGCATGCTGGATACGGGCAAAAACGGTTTAGTGTGCAACATTGAAGAAGACTCAGAAATCGAATCTGAAGAACGCATCAGAGATGAAATCGCTAATCCAACTGACGAGCGCCTCTACAAACTCGTCAAAGCATTAAAAATGGGAATATCGGTTGCGGAAATCTACCGTTTAAGCGGTGTAGACCCATTCTTCCTCCATAAAATCCAAAACGTCATCGATATGGAAGCCCAGCTTCGCAGCCTAAACCTCGTAGAATGTTCAGCTGCAGAAACCATGCGTGAAGCCAAACGTCTCGGGTTCTCAGACGAGCAAATCGCCCAGTGCCAAGCCACCGACGAATTCACTATCAGGGCATTTAGAAAGAACGCCAACATCCTCCCTGTCATCAAGCAAATCGACACGTTAGCCGCTGAGTATCCAGCTAAAACCAACTACCTCTACATGACCTACGGCGGAGACGAAGACGACATCGAACTTTCCAGTAACCCGAGCAAAGTCATCGTTTTGGGCGCTGGCGTCTTCCGAATCGGTTCAAGCGTGGAATTCGATTGGTGCGGCGTTAACACCATTTGGGCACTCAAGAAAAACGGTATACAAGAAGCCATAATGGTTAACTACAACCCTGAAACCGTCTCCACAGACTACGATGTCTCAGACAAACTCTACTTCGAAGAGCTCTCTTTAGAGCGGATATTGGACATTTACGAAAAAGAAAACCCCTTGGGCGTCATCACGAGCGTCGGCGGGCAAATCCCAAACAACCTCGCTATGCCCCTTTCTAAAGCAGGCGTAAAACTTTTGGGCACGTCGGCGGAGAACGTGGATTTAGCGGAAGACCGCTCAAAATTCAGCGCATTGCTCGACCAACTCGGCATCTGCCAGCCTAGCTGGAGCAAACTCTTGTCAATCGATGAGGCGAAACGGTTTGCGCAGAAAATCGGTTACCCCGTCCTTGTGCGTCCAAGCTACGTATTGTCGGGTTCAGCCATGCGCGTTGCCTACAACGAGGTTTCACTGGAGAACTTCCTCAACTTAGCCGCTAAAGTTTCCCGTGACCACCCTGTTGTCATCAGCAAATTCATAACCCGCGCTAAAGAAGTCGAAGTCGACGGCGTCTCTGATGGCGAAAACGTTTTCATTGGCGCCATAATGGAGCACGTTGAGAACGCAGGGGTCCACAGCGGCGACGCAACCATGACTATTCCGCCTCAAGCCCTCAAAATTGAGGTTCAAAGGAAAATCGAGGAATGCACCCAAAGCATCGTGAAAGCACTGCAGATTCATGGTCCCTACAACATCCAGTACCTCGTCAAAGACGATGTCGTCAATGTTATCGAATGCAACCTTCGGGCTTCCCGCTCTATGCCGTTTGTCAGCAAGACACGGGGCATAAACATGATTGAATTGGCGACGTTGGCGATGCTGGGCAAAAAAATCGACGGCGTCAAGTTGTCACCTATGTGCGTTGCACCCCATGTGGGCGTGAAGGTTCCCCAGTTCAGCTTCATGCGCCTAAGCGGAGCCGACCCAGTTCTCGGCGTAGAGATGCTCAGTACAGGCGAAGTCGCGTGTCTTGGCGAAAACTTCTCAGATGCCTTCAGCAAAGCGTTGCAGGCTGCTGAATTTACGATTCCGCCCAAAGACGGCAAAGTATTCATCAGTGTCGGAGGCGACCAAGAACGAAAAGCCCGAGTTGTCCCAATCGCCAAATCCCTCGCGGAAATGGGCTTCAAAATCTACGCAACCCAACACACCGCCGACGTGCTCAACGCCCACGGCGTAGAAGCCACGGTGCTCTACAAAGTCAAAGACGCCCAAGTCAGCCCCAACATAATGGATTACCTTCAGGAACGCAAAATCGACCTGGTAATCAACGTGCCAATGGCTAATCGGCGCTCAAGCTTCTCAGACATCTTAACCGACGGCTACGTAATCAGGCGCCAAGCAGTAGAATTCAACATACCCGTCATAACCAACCTGCAACTCGCCGCAGCACTCGTGGATGTGCTCAAACAGAAAGGACAAAACGACAATTCCATCCGCAGCCTAAACGAGTACATGGACGAGTTGCCCTGGAAACAATGGTAACGCTGTTGCCCTCTCGACTTTCCCTTCCCCTTATTTTAAGCACTGAATTTTCAAAATGGTTTTGCTCCGATTCTGCGCCAATACTGACCTACCCCCTATAGGTTTCTGCAATGAGTTTCTAATAGGCTCCAAATAGGATCGTGTTTTTAATCTTTTATTGAGGCAGAGTTAGCGGTTTGTTGTTTCATCCATGTGACAACATCGCCTTATATTGAATCAAGCGGTAGGTGTGGTAAGGACGAAGTAACTAAGAGCCAACAAAGGTTGAACGGGTCTGGCGGCTACCTTCAGATAAGGCGCGGCGTCTACTGTTTTTGCGCCAATCAAAGATAGCTCGCGGCTAAACCCGCTTAACAAACACTTTTTGCCCCAAAAAAATAGTTCTGCGTTCCCTATCTTCAGGCAGACACCGTAAACTTTTTATTTGCACATCTCTTTCTTTTTAAAGAACGGAGTTTCAAGAGGCAAGAACACATGAGGGATCGTCACCTCCATAGCCGGGATCGTCGGGTACAACTTCTCTAACATACTCAGGTTACCCTCTGAAGAAACCACCGAAGAATTCTCGCAGCTAACTTTTCGAGACGGCAGTATAGATGAATTAGCATTCAGGAGACAGGATTGAAAATGGCAAAAATGACTGGTGCACGTGCACTCTTAGAATCCCTTGAACATCAAAAAGTTGAAGTTATCTTCGGCATCTTAGGCGGCGCCATCCTCCCAGTATACGATGAGCTGTGCGGCAACAAGAAAATCCGTCACATACTCGCCCGACATGAGCAGTGTGCAGCCCACGAAGCCGAAGGCTACGCACGAGCCAGCGGAAGAGCAGGCGTATGCATGGCAACCAGCGGACCCGGAGCCACCAACTTAGTCACGGGAATCGCCAACGCCTACATGGATTCCTCCCCCATAGTTGCATTGACAGGGCAGATTCCAGCTTCAGGCGTCAACACCAGTTACATGATTGGCAGAGATGCGTTTCAGGAAGCAGACATAATCGGCATCACCACCGCTATCACCAAATACAGTTACCAACCTCGAACAGTCGCCGAGATTCCTTTAACCGTCAACAACGCCTTCTACATCGCAACCACAGGCAGACCTGGACCAGTCCTGATTGATTTGCCCAAGAACGTTCAGTCAGCAAGCGCCGAAGTTGAATTCACCAACAAAATTGATTTACGCGGTTACAAACTGCCCACAGAACCTGATTTGGCAAGAATCGCTGAAGCCTCAGACCTGTTAGCAAAGGCTAAGTTCCCATTGATTCTTGCAGGCGGCGGAGTCATAATTGCAGGTGCCTCAGAAGAATTAGTCAAGATGTCAGATTTGCTAATGGCGCCAGTTGCTACAACCTTCATGGGTAAGGGTGCTTTTCCAGAGAACCACCCGCTTTCGCTGGGAAGCATCGGCATGCACGGCAACCCCGCAGCAAACAAACTGATGGGTGAAGCAGACGTTTTGCTGGCTGCCGGAACCCGCTTCTCTGACCGCGCAACCGCAAACCTTGACAGTTTTGCCCCGAACGCCAAGAAAATTCACATAGACATCGATAACGCAGAAATCAACAAGAACATCGAAATCGACGTGCCCATCGTTGCAGACGCTAAAGTCTCGATGAAAATGCTCTACGCTGCCACTTCACAGAAACTGAAGAAGGGCGAGGGCACCGCATGGACAAAACGGGTGAAAGAAGCCAAAGAACAGCTAAGCCCGCTGCTGAAAGATTTGCCAAGGGACTTAGTGCCTAAATCGCTGTTAACAGAGTTACGTAAACTGCTGCCTGAAAGCTCCATAGTCACCACAGAAGTTGGACAAAACCAAATGTGGTCCGCTCTGTACTTTCAAGCATTAAAACCCCGCACATTCATCAGTTCAGGCGGACTTGGAACCATGGGCTTCGGTTTCCCAGCAGCCATAGGAGCAAAAGTTGCGTGCCCAGACCGAGCAGTCGTGGATGTTGCAGGCGACGGCAGCTTCATAATGAGCGAACAGGAACTTGCGTGCTCAGTGACCGAGAACATTCCAGTTACCGTCATAGTGCTCAACAACTCAATCCTTGGCATGGTGGCGCAGTGGCAACGTATGCTCTACAAACGCCGCTACATGGCTGTTCACTTGGGCAAGACACCCGACTTCGTCAAGCTGGCAGAAGCCTACGGAGCACAGGGGCTGCGAGCAACCTCCATCGAAGAGTTCCACAAAGCAGTTAAGACAGCTTTAGCTAGTAAAGTAACGACGGTAATCGACGTGCCGATTGGCTCAGAGACCGATGTGGTTCCCTTTGTGCCTCCAGGCTGCGGTTTACCGCAACAGATAGGTGACTACTAATGGAAACTGGAAAAACCAAAGTAATTAGCATATTAGTCGAAAACAAACCCGGTGTCCTGCACACCATCGCTAACCTGTTTCGCCGAAGAAACTTTAACATCGACAGCATCACCGTCGGACCTACCCAGGAACCAGACACTTCCCGCATGACCATCACCATCAACGGAGACGAAAAAACCATCGATCAAGTTGTTAAGCAAGTCGCCAAGCAAATTGACGTCCTCAGAGTCAGCGAACTGGAGCCAGGACACTTCGTCATGCGTGAACTCGCATTGGTAAAGGTTAACGTGCCAAGCAGCAAAGAACGAAGCGACATAATCAACTGCGTAAACGTGTTCCGAGGCAGAATAATCGACGTCTCCACCGAAGCTTTAACTGTTGAAATCACAGGAACCCCCGATAAAATCGATGCCTTCCTCAACCTCATGAATACATTCGGCGTCATAGAACTCGCGAGAACAGGCATAACGGCGCTTGCAAGAGGCGCAAAATCGATAAGAATCGACGAATAAACAGTATTCCATAAGCGGAAATACTTAATTGTCTGTTCTTCAAAAAAGCCAATATCTTAAGTGCATTTAGTTAAGTTTCAAGGATAAGAGAAACCATGAACATAACAGAAAAAATCTTAGCTAAAGCTGCAGGAAAAAAAGCTGTGCATCCAGGCGAAATCGTCGACGCAAACGTCGACGTCGTAATGATACACGACTTAACTGGACCTTTAGCGGTTGAAGCCTTCAAAAGAATAGGCGTACAAAAAGTTTGGAATAACAAAAAAATAGTGTTAATTCTGGACCATCAGGTTCCAGCAGAATCGGTTAAGGCAGCAGAACTCCACAAGATCATGAGGCAATTCGCCAAAGACCAGAACCTGCAAATCTACGATGTGGGCAAAGGCGGAATCTGCCACCAGGTCATGCCGGAAAAAGGACATGTAACTCCAGGCGCGGTCATAGTTGGCGCAGACAGCCACACCTGCACATACGGCGCGTTCGGCGCATTCGCCACAGGCATCGGCTCAACGGAAGCAGCCGCAGTTATGGCAACAGGAAAAATATGGTTCAAAGTGCCCCCAACAATCAAAGTCAACGTGAAGGGCAACTTCCAAAAATATGTTACACCAAAAGACCTAATCTTATATGTAATAGGAAAGATGGGCGTTGACGGAGCTATATACAAAGCCGCTGAATTCACGGGTCCAACCATCAAAAAAATGAGCATCGCAGGCCGAATGACCCTGTGCAACATGGCTGTGGAGATGGGCGCCAAAAACGGCATAATCGAACCCGACGAAACCACACGCAAATTCTTAGAGACCAGAGTCAAAGCATTGCCAGATTTTGACGCGTTGAAGAGCGACAAAGACGCGGCATACGAGAGCACCGTTGAATTTGATGTGTCGAAGATGGAGCCGCAGGTCGCTTGTCCATCATCCGTTGACAATGTGAAGCCTATTTCGGAAGTTGGCAACGTCACAATCGAACAAGCCTTCATCGGGTCATGTACAAACGGCAGGCTGGAAGACTTACGCTTAGCTGCGGAAGTCATGAAGGGCAAACGCGTTAAAGACGGCGTACGAGCCCTGGTGATTCCAGCGTCGCAGGAAGTTTGGAAACAAGCCGATCAAGAAGGCTTGCTGCAGATTTTCATTGATGCAGGCGCAATCGTATGCGGAAGCGCATGCGGGCCATGTCTGGGCGGCCACATTGGCTTACTGGCAGCGGGCGAATCATGCGTAAGCACCTCTAACCGTAACTTCATCGGCAGAATGGGCAGCACCCAAGCCAGCGTCTACTTAGCCTCACCCGCAACGGTGGCGGCTTCAGCAATCACGGGCAAATTAACTGACCCAACAAAACTGGAGAAGAAACCATGAACAGCAAAATCAAAGCGCCAGCCATAAAATTCGGCAACAACATTGACACCGACGTCATCTTACCAGGAAAATACTTAATCCTGGTTGATCCATGCGAACTGGCAAAGCACGCGTTAGAGAGCTTAGATACTGAATTCGTGAAGAAAGCCCAGAAAGGCGTAATCTTGGTAGGCGGCAAAAACTTCGGCTGCGGTTCAAGCCGCGAGCAGGCGCCGTTGGCGTTGAAGTACTCGGGCGTGAAATGCGTCGTAGCGGAATCCTTCGCCAGGATATTCTTCCGAAACGCAATCAACATCGGTTTACCCGTAATCGAATGCAAAGGCATATCCGCAGCGGTTGAAACAGGAGACGAGTTAGCCGTGGACTTTGAAGCAGGTAAAGTAGAAAACGTGTCCAACGGCAAAAAATTCCAAGTAGAAAAGCTTCCACCATTCATCCTTGAAATAGTTGCGGATTGCGGATTAATCAAAAACTTGCGCAGGAAAATGAAAAAATGACCGAATACAAAATATCCCTGATACCCGGCGACGGAATTGGACCAGAATTAACAGAAGCCACCCTGAAAGTCTTAGATGCCGCACAAAAAAAATTCGGCATAAAACTCAAAATCATCGAAGCTGAAGCAGGCGACGATACCTTAGCTAAAAGAGGCGTTGCACTGCCCGAGAGCACTGTTCAGATAATCAAGGATTCCCACGCTTGCCTAAAAGGGCCAGTGGGCGAATCCGCAGCAGACGTCATAGTGAAGTTGCGTGTAATGTTTGATTTGTACGCTAACCTACGCCCCTTGAAGGCTTACCCCAACGTTCCAGTCGCCCGACCAGACATCGACATTATGTTTGTCCGCGAAAACACCGAGGACGTTTACAAGGGCTTAGAATTCACCATCGGCAACGACACTACATTGTGTCTGAGAGTTATCACACGCAGAGCCTGCGAACGAATCGCCAAAAAAGCCTTCGACATCGCACGCCTCAGAAACGGCAAAAAGAAAGTCACTGCCATCCATAAAGCCAACGTTATGCGTGTAACCGACGGGTTATTCCGTGATGTTTGCCGCGAAACAGCGAAACGTTACCCAGACATCGCGTTTAACGAACTCTACGTTGATGCAGCATCCATGCGCTTAATCAAGGAACCAGAAGTGTTCGATGTCTTCTGCACGTGCAACATGTTCGGCGACATATTGTCTGATGAGGCAGCGCAGCAAATCGGCGGCTTAGGCATGGCTCCAGGTGCAAACGTGGGCGACGACTTCGGCTTATTCGAACCCATCCATGGCTCCGCACCAAACCGCACTGGAAAACATACTGCTAACCCAATCTCAATGATACTCTCAGCAAAGATGATGCTTGAGTGGCTGGGCGAGAAATACGGCGACAAAAAATGTTTACAAGCAGGCGCAGCCATAGAGAACGGTGTAGTGTACGCATTGACTAATCGTCAGTCTGTTCCCGACTGCGGCGGCAAAACCACGACTGTGGGCATGGCGGAAGCCATCGCTGCTGCTTTAACCGTGAAAACTGGTTGAAAACATGACAAATAAAACCTCAAGAACAATCCGTATTTTTGACACAACATTAAGAGATGGGGAACAAACCCCGGGAGTTTCTTTAACCGCCGACGACAAAATGGAGATTGCCCGCCAACTGAGCAAACTAGGCGTTGACACCATCGAAGCGGGTTTTCCCAGTTCTTCTGGCGGCGAAAAAAAAATTGTCCGTGACATCGCTAAGGCAGGGTTAACTTCTGAAATCTGCGCCTTATCCCGTGCCACAAGGGGCGACATCGACGCGGCGCTCGCCTGCGACGTCGGCTTAATCCACGTATTCATCCCAACTTCGCCTGTCCAGATGAAGTATGCCGTTAACTTGACACCTGAGCAGGTGCTGGCTTCCACCGTGGATTCAATTGAGTACGTGAAGAAGCATGGAGTAAAATGCGAGTTTTCACCCATGGATGCCACACGCAGCGAAATGCCCTTCCTGAAAAAAGTCTGTAAAGCCGCGCAGGGCGCAGGCATGGACAGCTTAAATGTTCCCGACACCGTCGGCATAATGATTCCTAAAACAACCTTCAAATTAATCGAGGAACTAAAAACTGTCGTATCCGTGCCCATAAGCACTCACTGCCACGATGACTTCGGGTTAGCAGTCGCCAACAGCTTAGCCGCGGTCGAAGCAGGCGCCTCCCAAGTGCACGTCGCCGTCAACGGCTTAGGAGAACGGGCAGGCAATGCATCGCTTGAAGAGGTAGTTATGGCGTTGCATGTGATTTACAAGTACAAAACAGGCGTCAACTCAAGGTTGCTCTACAGCACCTCAAGGTTGGTTGCGTCTTTATCAGGCATCAATGTGCAGGCTAACAAGGCAATCGTTGGCGAAAACGCGTTTGCCCACGAATCAGGTATCCACACCCGCGGCGTAACTGAGAAACCATTGACTTTCGAACCAATAAACCCCGAGTTGGTTGGGCGCACCAGAAAACTGGTGGCTGGCAAACTGGCTGGAACCCGAGGTATCAAAGCGGAACTCGAAGACATCGGCATCCACCCCACAGAGGAGCAGCTAAAAGAAATCGTGCAGCGGGTCAAAGACTTAGGTGACAAGGGCAAGATGGTTACTGACGCGGATTTGATTGCGTTGACTTCGGCGGTTATGGGTGAAGTGTTTGGAGAAGAAAAAATCATCGACTTATGCGACATGGCTGTCGTGACAGGCATCAAAGTTATCCCGACCGCTTCGGTACGTTTGATGTTAGACGGTAAAGAATACGTTGCCGCCGAAACAGGCGTTGGACCAGTAGACGCAGTCCTCAAAGCAATCCAGAAATTAACAAGCAACATAGAAAACATCCGCCTACGAGAATACCGACTGGAAGCCATCACGGGCGGTTCAAACGCAGTCGCAGAAGTCATAATAAAAGTCGAAGACGAAAAAGGCAACCTCGTATCCGCACGCGCTGCAAGAGAAGACATCGTAATGGCATCTGTGGAAGCAATGATAAACGGTATAAACAAACTTTTGATTAAAAGTCACAAGCAGGGTAAAAAACCGTGAAAGTAACCTATCAGGGCGAAACTGGTGCCTACAGCGAAATGGCTGTCTACAAATTCTTCGGCAGCAAAGTAGAGCCTGTTCCATGCAAAGATTTCAGTGAAGTCTTTGAATCCGTAAAAACAGGCGTTGTTCCCCACGGTGTGGTTCCAATCGAAAATTCTATCGAGGGAAGCGTCAACCAAAACTACGACCTATTCTTAACATACAACCTTAAAGTCTGCGGTGAAGTCGCAGTAAAACTCGCCCATGTCTTAATCGCTAACCCCCAAACCAAATTCGACGAAGTCAAAACCATCTATTCGCATCCGCAGGCGCTGGCGCAATGCCGCAGATACCTTGAGAGGCACAAGTGGGAAATTATCCCCGCCTACGACACCGCTGGTAGCGTCAAAATTATCAAAGAAAACGAAATCACAGACGCCGTCGCTATCGCGAGTGAAAAAGCAGCCGACCTCTACGGCATGAAAATCTTAGCTCGAGACATAGCCGACAACCCCTCAAACTACACGCGATTTCTTGTCCTCGGATTGGAAGATGCAGCACCCACAGGCGACGACAAAACCAGCATAATATTCTCAGCAAAACATGCCCCAGGAACTCTCTACCACGCATTGGGCGAGTTCGCCTCACGCAACATTAACCTAACCAGAATCGAATCCAGACCCACAAAAACCACCGCTTGGCAATACAACTTCTACCTTGACTTCGAGGGACACCGAACCGAGAAACGCTGCGCAGAAGCATTGCAGGCACTGGAGAAATACGTTACGTTCCTCAAAATATTGGGGTCTTACCCAAGAGTCATCTGACCATATCGGACCACTCATCTGCTAAAAAACGGCATGGGAATACGACTTCGAAGGACACAGAACAGAGAAGAAATGCAAAGCAGCATTGCAGGCACTGGAGAAATACGCGATTTTCGTTAAGGTCCTGGGAAATTAACTAAACAAGTGATATTATTAACAGCTGTTCTCACGACTCTTACTATTGTACTGGTGATAACAACAATTCTAGGGTATCTTTAAGAACGGTAATCTAATTAAGTTTCGATTCAAAAGTTATTTTTCTGTAGATTCCAGCATTTTGTACATGACGTCGTAGGAGTCGGCGAAGTCGCTGTCGGCAGCTGCAAGTTTCTTTTTGAGTTGTTCCATGCGTTCAACGATTGCTTTCTGGTTTTTGCTTTTGATTAGCGTGAGTAGTTCTTGGGCTTTAGTCATGAACAAATCTTCGATTTCGCCAAGGTCTGCGAGGTGGGTCTGCACAGCTGCGTAGAGGTCGGGTGTTTCCAATGCAGTTGCTTCTGCCAATGTGAAGAGCATTCGGTACGTGGTGCCTGCGACTTTTTTGGTTTCAGGCAGGTTCTTCTGTTCTAAGAGGGTTTCGCATGCGGCTAAACCGAGGAAATGCGGCAAACCCAACACGACGGACATTAATTCGTCGTGTTTTTTGGGCGTCATGATGAATACATGGGCTTCTTCCTCTTCCAGCCCCTGTTTAAAGTGCTCAGCAAACTCCTGTTCCTTAGCGTTGGTCGGGGTTAGGACGTAGGCTTTGTGTTTGACGCCGTTGCTTCCTGGTCCAAAAACCGGGTGAGTCCCCAAAACGGTGGCGCCCTTGATGTATTGGTGCATGATTTTCACTGGTGCTTCCTTGATTGAGCAGATATCCATAACCACTTGCCCCTCATGCAGAACCGGGCTGATGACTTTCACTACTTCTTCCATTGCGTTTATGGATACGCATAGCATAATCAAGTCGGCATCCGCTACAGCTTCCTCGAAGCTGGTGGTCAAGTCAACAAGCACCTCTTTTTGTGCTTCAAGCTTCTCTTTCTTGCGGTCAGCTAAAATAACGTCGTAACCTTTAGATTCAAAAAATTTAGCGAACCAAACACCCATTTTCCCAGCGCCGATCACGGCAACCTTCATTGCTTAGCTGCCTCACAGATTTTGTCGAGTCCAACCTCGATTTGGTCGTCTGGAGCAGTCAGGGATATGCGGAAGTGTTCGGGGTAATCGCCAAAAGCGGTGCCTGGAGCTACAGCTACACCTTTGTCTAGGAGGTTTAGGGTGTATTTTACGCTGTCTAAACCGTCGAGTTTGGGGAAGACATAGAAGGGTGCGTCTGGCTTGGTGAATTTGAAGCCTGCCACCGAAAGTTTGGTGGATGCGAGCTGGGCGCGTTGTTGGTATTTTGCTTTGATTTTGGATGCGATTTGCTTGTGCAACTCTAAGCCTTTGAGGGCGGCGTCCTGAATGAAGACGGGCACGTTGTTTATGGTTATCTGGTTAAGTTTAGTGATTTGGTCGATTAACATTTTGTTGGCGATTAAGTAGCCTATGCGCCAGCCAGTCATGGTGAATGTTTTGGAGAAGCCGTTGCTGAGGATATGCTTGCATTCTTTGTCGTAGTCAAGAATGCTTTTGGTCTTGACAAAGCTGATTGCGCCGTACACTTCGTCGGAGAGTATGGTGACGCCTTTTTCGTTCGCTAACTCCACTACGCCGTCGAGGGTTTTGGGGTCCATGGCTTTGCTGGTGGGGTTGTTGGGGTTGTTGAGTATTATCATTTTGGTGTCTTTATCGATTAAGCTTTCGAGTTTGTCTAAATCAATTTTCCAACCGTCTTCCATTTCCGTGCGCAAAAGCTTAGTTTGTGCGCCAAAGCTCTTCGCGATTAAATCGTAAGCTGTCCAGTACGGCGTGGGGATGATGACGTTGCCGCCGCTTCTGAGCATTAGAAACATCGTTGAGAATATTGCCCATTTCGACCCAGGCGTAATCACAACGTTTTCTGTTTTAACGCCATGGACTTCACCTATTTTTTGGCGCAGGTTAAGTTCGCCGTAAGAAGAGGAATACTTGGTTTTACCCGCTTTCATAGATGCGTACGCGGCTTCAATTATTTCAGGCGGCGTAGCCAAGTCTGGGTCACCCATGTTCAATCGAATGATTTTTTTTCCTTCACTTTCCAGTTTGAGGGCTTTCTCGTTTATCTCGTAGAGCATTTCTATGGACTCTCCGTTAAGAGCGTTTTATTCTTGAACTGCACTGCACATATTAACTATTTCGCGGTAAACCCGTTCAATTTGAACTGGATTAAGCCCGAATTCAGCGCTTTTTTCTTTGATGCGCTTGAAAACTTCGGTTTCCCTTGAGGCATCCTTGACGGGTTTGCCCTGTTTTTTCTTTGTTTCGCCGATTGCCCTGCAAACCTTGACTCTTTCACAGAGCGCGGTGAGGATTTGGTCGTCGATTTTGTCTACTTGTTTTCTGAGCTTGGGGATTTCATCCATGTTTAATGCTCCTTGAGGACTCTGGGTATGAAGCCTGAGCGTATCAGGTGGTCAGCTAAGGTTACTGCGACTACTGCTTCGATTGCTGGCACGGCTTTGGGCACCACGCTAGGATCATGTCTGCCCTTAACACTTAACGACGCGTCCTGCATGGATACGAGGTTAACAGTTTTCTGTTTCTTGGCAATCGACGGTGTTGGCTTAATCGCCACCCTTATCATGATAGGCATGCCGTTGGATAAGCCGCCCAATATTCCGCCTGCATTCTCCGTCGAAGTCGCAACCCTGCCTTCTTCCATAAGAAATTCATCGTTGTTCTCTGAACCAGTCAACTCGGCTGCGGCAAAGCCTGCTCCAAACTCAACGCCTTTCACGGCGGGAACCGCAAATATCGCCTTCGCCAAATCTGCGTCCAGTGAATCGAACAATGGCTCACCCATTCCAGCTGGCATCCCAATCGTTAAGCACTCGATTACTCCACCGAGGCTGTCGCCTTCTTTCTTAGCGTTCACGATGGCTTCCTCCATCTGCTTGCCACAGACTAGGTTTGGGCATCTTGTTGAGGATTCGTAGCGGTTCTTGCGGATTTCGTCGGCGCTGAACTTTTGGTCGGCTCGTACTTGCCCAATCGCCGAAGTGTAAGCCAAAACATCCACGTCGAATTTGCTTAGCAGTTTCTTGGCGATTGTTCCTGCCATGATGAGTGCGACGGTGACTCTGCCTGAGAATCTTCCGCCGCCTCGGTAATCGTTGAAGCCGCCGAATTTGACGCGCGCTGAGTAATCGCTGTGTCCAGGTCTTGGCAGGTCCTTGATGGCTTCGTAGTCGCTCGAGTCGGTTTCTTTGTTTTCAACTGTCAACGCGATTGGTGCACCAGTTGTGAATCCGTTGAAAACTCCGCTCAGAATCTTGGCAGTATCTTTCTCAACTCGTGCCGAAACGATTTTGGGTTCCGCTGGAATCCTGCGGTCAAGTTCTTCCTGAAAATCCTTCTCGGAAAGCGCCAAACCCGCTGGGCACCCATCCACCACTACGCCGACCACTCTGCCGTGGCTCTCGCCAAACGTGGTTACAACGAATTCTTTACCTATCGAATTTCCCGCCAACAACATCTGCTCCTAACTGTTTTAGATGAGTGAAGAACTGCGGATAAGACTTTCTGACGCACTCGCCATTTTGGATTGTGGTTTCTCCTTCTGCACCCAACGCGGCGACTGCGCATGCCATGGCGATTCGGTGGTCGTTGTGCGGGTCGATGACTGCGCCATGTAAGGGTGAACCGCCCTCGATGATTAAGCCGTCGTTGTTGACGGTGATTTTTGCACCCATCTTGGTTAACTCAAGGTAGAGCGATTCGAGGCGGTCGGATTCCTTTAGCCGTAGGCGGTGGGCGCCAAAAATATGAGATGTGCCCTTAGCGTAGCATGCTAAGACGGCTATGGCTGGGACAAGGTCCGGGATGTTTTTGGCGTCAACCTCTATGGGTTTTAGCATATTGCCTGAACCTTCAATCACGATGCTGTCAGCGCAAACTTTTCCGTTGACACCCATATGTTTGAGAGTGTTCATAATTGCTTTGTCTCCTTGAACGCTGGCGTATTCAAGGTTGTTTATCTGGATTTTCGATTTGGTTATGGCTGCTGCAGCAAGTAGAAAGGCGGATGAGGAAAAATCGCCGGGAACCCTGCCGTCTGAGGGCATGTAAGTTTGGCATGATGGAATGTGAATGTGGTCTTCGTGTGCAGGAACTTTAATTCTGTGATTAGACAGAACAGCCTGAGTCATCTTAACGTAATCGACAGACTCCAGCGGCGAAGTCAGCATTATTTCGGTGTCTAACTCAGCTCTTGGGCAAGCAAACATCAACCCCGAAATGAACTGGGAACTCACGTTGCCCGCAATGGATGTTTCGCCTCCAACGATGCCGCTGCCCTCCACAAAAACGGCGTCTATGCCGTCGAATTTTCCAACATAGGCTTTAGCACCGAGTTCTTTGAGGCTTGCCAGCAAAGGTTCAACAGGTCGCTTCTCGATGGAACCTCTGAAAACCAACGTAGTAGCATCAGGAACCAATGCAGCTACAGGAATCATGAAACGCAACGTAGCGCCCGATTCACCGCAGTCAATCGGCTCCTCTGAACCCTTCAGGGCTTTTGCGCCTTCGATAATCCAGCAGCCTTCTGCAACCGTCACTTTTGCGCCAAGTGCGGTGACAGCGCGGAATGTAGCTTCGGTGTCTTCGGATAAAAGTGGGTTAGAAATTTTAGATACGCCATTGGATAGAGCAGCCGCAATAATCATTCTTTGCGTGTACGACTTAGACGGCGGCGCACAAACCTGACCGCCCAGCTTTCCAGTTTTTTTAACAGTTACGTCTGCCATAACTAGAGCACCTTGGCTTTTTCACAGTTCAACTGTACCCGCAAAACTTCACCCTCGTACCTTTGCAGGGCAGCCTCCACCAAATCAACCTTATCAATTGGAACCACCGCTGTCACCGCGGGTCCTTTACCGCACAATCCAGCCGCTACAGCTCCAGCAGCCAACGCGTCGATAGCGATTGTGGTGTTTAGTTTTGAAGCTGAAGAGTAAATCAAACCGTTAAGCGTGAGTGCTTCCCACACTTTGCCTTCTAAAGCCTGTTCGAACGCGATTTCCACGAGGGGTTTGAGGGTTCTTAGCCTGTCTACGTTACTGTTGATGGTGTAGGATTTTTGGGGCGGCACATGGAAGAGCACCGTTAAATCTTTGGGCAGGTGCAGCTGTTTGATTATTTCCCGTTTGGAGTTATCTGTGATTGCTATGCCGCCGAAGAAGGATGCACATGCATCGTCAAAAGCGCCTGTAACCGTGACTTTGGCGTCAAAAGCTGCTTCAACGCCCAACTTTATGATTTCTAAGTCGCCGAGGGTTTTGCCCAATGCCGCCGTGGTTGCTAGGGCTGTGGCGTTTGCGGCTGCACTGCTGCTCTTGAGTCCTCGTGCGATGGGAATGTTTGAGAGAGTTTTTATTTTTACTCCAAAACGTTTCTCTAAACCAAAATGCCGCAATACTCTTGCCGCGGTTTTCTCGATGAGGAGCGTGCTTTCTTTGGGGTCAGAAACAATCTCCGCCCTAATCACGCTTGGTTCATCGGTTAATTGAACTTCAGAGCGGGTCCACAAATCAACCCCGAACGCAGCGCCCTTACCCAGCGCAATCGCGTTAATGATTGTTGCAGCGCCATGAGCGATAGCTACAGCTTTTCCAGTCAAAATTTACACCTTCGCCAAATGACTAAGCGCTGCCTGCCTCATAACTTCAACGGGCGCCGATTTACCCGTCCAGATTTCAAACGACGCCGCACCCTGATAAATCAACATTTCAACCCCGCTCACGACTTTGGCTCCTGCCGCTTTAGCATCTTTAGCCAGTTTGGTCTCAATTGGGTTATAAACAATATCCATTACCGCCAAGTCAGGACGCAACAGTTTGGGCGCCACGAGGCTCTCATCAGCTTTAGGTTTCATCCCGATTGAAGTAGCGTTAATGAGTATATCTGAGTCTTGGAGGTTCTGCTGGATTTCCCGTGGCGAAAGTGCGCCTGACCCAATTTTTTTGTTAGCGGTTTTCTCCAGCAGTTTAGCTAGTGCTTGGGCTTGTTTAGGGGTTCGGTTCAGGACTGCGAGTTCATCGGATTCTTTAGCCATCGCGTACGCTATTGCTCTTGCCGCTCCGCCTGCACCCAGCAACAGGACTTTCCTGCCCTTCAACTCTACACCGTTTTCTCGTAACGCTTTGAGTGCGCCGACGCCGTCTGTGTTGAAGCCGAATAGTTTGCCTTCCTTGTTTAAGACGGTGTTGACTGAATTCACGATTTGCGCAGACAGGTCTGTGCGGTCTAAGTAGTTCATGACTGTGCTCTTATGGGGCATAGTTACGTTTAAGCCGCGTATGTTTAGCGCTCGCATGCCGTTCACTGCGTTTTCAAGTTCCGCAGGCTTCACTTTGAAGGCTAAGAATGTAAAGTCGAGTTTGAGGGCGTTGAATGCGGCGTTGTGCATTATTGGGCTTAAGGTGTGTTCTATGGGGTCGCCTATGACTCCGCAAACACGTGTTTTTCCCGAAACATCCATCATTTCATCCCCAACAGGCTATAAGCTGACCGCATTTCGCTGATGCTCATTTGCCCAGTTGCGGTTTCGCTGCCGTTTTCCAGTGAAGCAAACGTGAAGAAAGCGCCGAAAACTGGTGATAGGAGCCTTGAGATTTTGCCCTGGTCACCCATGCAGAAGCAAACCAATTTGGCTTTGTTCGAGGCGAAGGAAACAAAACTCAATAGTGGAAGGTTGTCTTCAACCTGTTTAGCTGTAACCACAATCTTGCATATGGTGGCGCCGCTCGCAATTTCCTCGTCAAGAACCTTCTCCATCGCTGAAGCGTTGAGTGCGCCGTCGAATTTGTGGTAGGACACGATTGGTTTAACCCCCAACAACTTTAGTTGGCTGACTGTGTCTTTATGCTTTGGGCTTGACAAATCCACGTCGACGTATTGGAAGCCGTTTTTGGCGGCGTTCAAGAGGGTTTGCTGGCGCTCTGCTTCCGTTCCAGCATAGAAGCCTTTTTCGCTTTCGAGTTTGTTGGTGGCGATTAAGGGAATTTTTGTGCTAGCGGACAAGTCGGATAGTTTGCGGGAAGTTTCAAGACAGTCCAGCCTGACTTCGACAAAATCCGCTTGGGCTTTCTCTGCTTTTTCAATTAGTTTTAACGCTTCAAGGTTGGTTTTTGGGAGAATCGAAACACATATTCTCGCACTCACTTTTCAATCACCGTTTCTTCAGGCACGGATATTCCGAAGTGTCGTCCTCCCTTCGCCGCTAGATGCACTATGACTTCGTCGCCGGGTTTGAGTTCGGTTACGGGTTTTGAGGCTTTAGGGGTGACTAAGCGGATGGTTTCGGCGTTTTGGAGGATAGTTTTTATCAGTTTACCTTCAACCTGAGCTTCCAATAGAATGAGGGGACGGATTTCGATTTTTATTCGTCCCACGTTGGTTTTTCGTGTTTTGCCCTCACGGTTAACGATGACGACTTCGTCGCCTGCCTTGAACTCTTGCAGGTACCTTGTGGTTTGCAGGTTGCCAAGTGTGTACATGGATAGTGACCCAGCGTTAACTCTGAAGGGTCTTGAGGCAACGTATGGGTTCTCGTGGACTTCTGCTTCAACCAGAAACAAACCTGCACTTTGGCTCCCCACTAACATGCCTTCGCCTTGTTTCATCGTGTCACAGGTATCCACGCATACTCGGGCTCCATTGCTAATGGGTTTCGTGGTTACGATTTTGGCGATTGCCATTTCAAGTTTTAGTGCTTCGGGCTTAGCGACTGCTACGGTTTTGAGGATTTCATCGGGATCAGAAGTCTTCAAAAGTACGCCGTCGGTTCCAAGCTCGAGGGTTTCAAGCGCGGTTTTGGCTTCTTCAGCGTTTGTGACTTCCGCGATTAGTTTGCTTTTGCCCTTTACTCGGGCGATGAGGTTTTCGATGGGAATAACACGCCAGTTTGCACAGCTAATGATTAAGTAGTTGGCTCCTAATTCCGCGGCCTTTACGGTCAGATCCTCGGATTCTTTATCCTGTATACAAATGCGAAAAATCTTTTCTGTAATATTTTCGTCACTAAGGCTTTTATTTGTAAGGTTGATAATATCAACTTCTTCAATCACTTCTTCATTTTTAAGAAAATGCACAACGTTATCTTTAACGAAGGCTTCGCAATATTCTCGAGCGATTTGGTTTATTGTTCCGATTTCGTCGTCCTTTTCAATTTCTGTCCAGAGTTCCTTCAACTGTTTCACCGTGAACCGAGAATTTTAATCGCCTGCTCAACTGAGGCTTTTTCGTGAACTATAGCTGAGAGCGCCTTAACGATTAGGGTTGGGTTGTCGCATTGGAACACGTTTCGTCCAATCGATAGTCCTGCGGCGCCTGCTTTCATGGCATCAGCTGTGGTTTGGAGGATTTCTTGGAGGGTTTTGCATTTTGGTCCTCCCGCGATGACAACTGGGACGGGGCAGCTTTCAGTGACTGTTCTGAACGATTCTATGCTGCCTGTGTAGTTGGCTTTGATGATGTCTGCGCCTAGTTCCGCTCCAATCCTGGCGGCGTGCGCCACAACTTCTGGGGCGTGTTCGTTTTGGATTTTTGGTCCCCGCGGATACATCATGGCTAAGAGGGGTATACCGAAAATGTCGCATTCGTCGGAGACTTTGCCGAGGTTTTTAAGCATTTTATCCTCGTCCTGTGCGCCCACGTTAACGTGAACGCTGACTGCGTCTGCGCCGATTCTGATGGCTTCTTTTACGCTGCAGACTTGGACTTTGCCGTTTACGTTGGGACTAAGGTTCGACATGCCCGACAGCATAACGATTAAGCCTGCGTTTCCAACATCAATGCGTTTAGCGATGCCCTTATGGACAAGGATGGCGTCGGCTTTGCCCTTCACCAGTTTATCCGTGATTTCCTGCATGTTAGTGATGCCTTGGATTGGGCCGATTGTTACACCGTGGTCCATGGGCACTATCACTGTATGGTTGTCTTGCTGCATGATTTTTCTTAGTCTGCGTGTTTTACCCGAATTCATCTTTTCCACCCTAACGTGTCTTAAGAGAGTTTTTAATTAACTTTAATGCTTTCTCTTTCTCATTCCAATCAACAAACAATAGAATACTTGAAGTGATAGTGAGGATACCTGAGATGTTTATACCTGCTACGCGTAGGTCCTCGCTGATTCTGCCGATGATGCCGTGGGTTTCTTCTAAGCCGACTCCGCTGGTTTTTAGGAAGACAAGGTCTTTTTTGACTGCCATCGCTATGGTTTCTTTGTTTGCGACTGTTATCTTGTGGATTTGGTTGAAGAGGACATCGATGTTTTTTTCTTTGGGAACGTAGAGGATTATTGAGTTTGTGCTCATTGACATTCCGAGGAGCATGGAGTTTTCTTTGACTTTCTCCACCATTTGTGTTATGACTTGGGGGTTGGCGGAGATGCCGTTTCCAATCACGGTGATTTCCACGACCGGGGTCGGATGCGCTATTTCAGCGTCAAGCTCCGAAGCCAATACGCCCTTGATTAATGTGCCTTCACTGCTTAAATCGCCATTTGCGTTGCTGATGACTTTAACGTCGACATTCTTTGGTTTGTACTTGAGAGCTTTACTGTGAATGAATTTCGCGCCTGAATCCGCCAAGCCCACGAGTGTGTTAACGTCGATTTCTTTGAGGCGCTGTGGATTCGCGATGATTTTGGGGTCACCCGACATTATTCCGTCGGCATCGGTTACCAAAACCACTTGGTCTGCGCCCAATGCTTGTGCCAAGATGAACGCGGTGGTGTCGCTTCCGCCCCTGCCAAGAGTGGTCACTTTGCCCTCTTTGGTTTTGCCAAGGAACCCCGCGATGACGGGTATGGTGCCTTTTTCAACGATTGGCAGGATGCATTCTTTGATGTTTTTCTCGCATTCTTTGAGGATTGGGTTGGCGTTTTGGAATGAGGCGTCGGTTATTATGGGCCAGTTGCAGTCGATTGGGTCGAAGTAGCAGCTGTTTGCTCCGTTGCTCTTCAGAGCCGCGGAGAATATTCGTACGCTTGTGCGTTCGCCCATCGAGAGGATGTCGTCTAAATCGTGTTTTTCCAGTTTGCCGTTTGAAGTGTTCTTGGCTGTGGACATGAGGACGTCGGTTGTTTTGCCCATGGCGGAAACTACGACGGCGATTTTTGTGCCTTTTCTGGATTCGTTAACTACCGCCATGACCGCTTTTAGGAGCCTTTCGTGGTCCGCGAGGCTGGAGCCTCCGAATTTTACAACGATTTTTTTGTTACCTTGCATTTTGGTACCCCCGTGTTTCGCCCAGAACCGTTCCCAAAAATTTTTTCAGTCCTGGGCTTAAGGAAAATGGTAATAATAAAAGCCGTAGTCGAAGCTAAGAAACGGTGCTGCGCTGGTCTCTCTGTCGATGTTGCAATTTGGCATTTGCTTCGAACCTGTTGAAACAGTCATTTCCCAGAAAATATAAGCGTTTCGGATTCAGGCTACAGCTTAACCGATAGCTTTGCGTATTCTAACCGTTTTTTAGCAATCCTCTGCTTATTTGCTGGCATATTTGGAGCATAATATCCAGCCTATACAGAAAACGAGTAGAACAGTCAACGCACACGAACCTATTTGGATCCGAGCCCTGTGCATAATTCGGTTTTGTGTTTTCTTTACTGTTTAACTTTCCTAACGGGCAACTTAGAGTAACAGAAAAAAAGCAACAAACCACCCAAAAAATAGAATACTGCACACCCCTAGGATCCAAATAGAAACTCATTGCAGAAACAATAGAGGGGTAGGTCAAAAATCTGTTTTTTATGGTTCCACCTTAATTATCTGCGGAATTTTCCCAGCCGTACCCACCTGCCCCTTGTACAAAATCAGCACGCCTTCAACCCCTTCAATCGACAAGCCCCTGATTAACCCAGCTTGAATCCCCGCCTTCGCATCCTTGCCCTTAACCACATTGCCGACCGCTGTAGCTGCCGCATCCGCCAACGTAGCATCCTTACAGAAAACAATAGCTGCCTCCGCATCCCCAAAACTGAGCGCGTGGCTGAAGCGTCCTGAGCTGGTGGCGACTCCGATTGGGAACTCTGTGAGCCGAAAGCCGAAGCGTTTTGAGAGTGGTTCTTCTCCTGCGGCAACTGCTACGTCAACGGGTCTGTTTGAGGATGCGGAGATTTCGCCGCCGTCCTCCACCACCGCCACCTCACAGCCTACACGCTTCATTTCTTCCACCGCCAAATCTGCGATGGTTCCTGCAACCGCCGCCATGGGTCCAACGTCTGCTTTTCGGGCTGCTTCCGCCATCAACTTTGCCACGAGCGGTTTATCTGGCGTGGGAATCGGAGTTAGTGTGTAAAGAAATTTTGGGTTTGCTCGAACATAGAGTTCAAGCTCTATATAGTTGCGTTTAATGGATTCGACGGCAGCTTGGATGGCTTTTTGCTGGTCAGAAATTATAGTGCACTGCGATTCTTTATGGGTAAACTGCTCTTTGAAAAGATGCCCAGTCAACGTTTCTTTTCCCTGTTGGCGGAGTCAGAGTTGTTTTGTTTGATGGATTTTATGGCTCTGGCGGGACAAGCATCCACGCAGACGCTGCAAGTGCTGCCCAAGCATTTTTCCTTGTCAAATTCGACGCTGCAATCCTTCGCCAAACTGATGGCTTCGACTGGGCACAGCGCGATGCAACTGCCACAGCTGAAACATTTGTCGCTGTCGACTTCGATGAGTTTGGGCACAGTTACAGAGACGCCTCTTTGGCGGAAAGCGTTAACGACTTTTTCGAGTATGTCGTCGGGGACTTCAGCGAGGATTTCGCCGCCTTTCGAGTTAATGTGCGCCGACAAAATCGCCATGGGTACTTTGTACTCGATTATGATTTGCGAGGCTATGGGCTCGGCGACTTGTTCTTCGTTGAACCTTATGAGTATTCTTGCCATGCATTTACCGTCCTAACAGCTCAGACACGTCCTCGGAAGTGACTATGCCAAGAACCTTCTTTTCTATGTCAATCACGGGTAACGCGGAAATGTTGTGTTGCGCCATGCGTTTGGAAGCAATTTCCAAGGGCTCGTCAGGTTTAGCGGTGACGACGTTGTGGGATTCAATGTCGGCTAACGCTTTTTTGCCCTCAGCCATAGCGCGAGTGATGTCCCATGAAGTAACTATTCCCTTTAGCCTTCCCGTTTCATCCACTACGACGATGTGGTTGACTGATTTGGTTACGATGCGTTTTGCGATGGCTTGTATCTCCTCGTCCTCGGTGCATGTGACTGCTTTATGCATGACGCTGTAGACGAAGGGGATTTCCTCAGTCTGCCTCATAGGCTTGAACACTGTGGTTGTGGGCAGCCGCTCAACGGGTGAAGTTAAGAAGAATGAGCCCTCATCAATCCACGACTTTAATGTTTGGGAAACTTTCTTCGCCATCTTTAGGCTTGAAAGTGAGCTTACGCGGACTTTTTTGCCGTTAACCGTTATCGCGCCCGACTTGAGTTCTTTGTAGCTTACCTGCCCGAATTTGGGGCGGTCTCTACGTGGGACGCTGTAATCGACGATGTCGGTTAAGATGTCTTTGTCTTGGATTGCAGTCTTTCGGGCTAATCCCTCGTTTAGAATCGGAATCGGAACACCCAAGCCAACATACATTGAAGTTCCATAACCAGTAAACGCTCCGCCCTGCAAAAATTCAGGCGACATCTTCTTCGCATCCCCCTTCACCATCAAGGTTCCGTTGAGGTTTTTGGGACTATGTTGCGTGCCCTCACCGATGATGTAGCCCTGTCCGCCGCCGAGGAAGATGCGTGTTCCCATACCCATCGTCTCGTAGTCAGGGTCGTTCATCAGTGGATTGAGTTCGCCTGCGCCCGAGAAAGTGGCGTTTCGGAATCTGGGCAGAAGCTTGCTCATGTAAGTGTAGATGGTTTCGTCGCTGCTATTCACCGCGCAGTTGTAGCGTTGGTAGCAGTTGCGAAAGTTTAGCAGGTAAAACTGGTTTAGGTCCTCTTTGGTTATGATTGTTTTCAGTGCGGTTCTTGGGTAGCAGTCGGTTCCATACGAGGTGGCTCTGAGCTCAACTTCTTTCCCCGCGACAAGGTCCTGGATGACGTGTCCTCCACCGTACTCGTAGGGCTGCTTCTCAGACATGTTAGTGGCACCGATAAACAAGTCTACTGCGGCTCCTGGATGGCAGACTTCCACGTCGTTCATCCAAGCGTGCTCAATTTTTATCGGCGGGTCAGAGTGCCCAAGATTAACGATGGCGCCAGAACTGCACATCGCGCCGAAAGTGCCCGTGGTAACCACATCAACCTCTTTAAACGCAACTTCGACACCGCTGCTTTCAACCAGCTTCTTCATTTCCTCCGCCGTCAAAACTTGGGCGTCGCCCTTGCGGATTTTCTGGTTAATCTCTTCTACTGTCCGGGTTTTTGATGGGTTAGACAAAGTAGGTTACCTTGAATGCCAATCGAAAAGGCGGCGCGAGAATATATCATTTACGCAAAAATCCACTTTGACGTGTGTTTTAAAGATTCTGAGGGTATCATGGCATGTTTGGAGCCCAATAGCGGTTCTATGTTGAAAAGATAGAGGGTAGTTATTTCGCTAAGGGGTAGGTCGCTAATGGCGTTTTCCGCTGCCATAAACATGTTGAAAAACAATGCTTAACAGAAAAAACCCAGTTGTCCGCGAATGGCTTTTGAGTTGAGCCGCACAAAATTTAACTGCAACGCATAGCAAATAGTTACGTAAATGTTCGTTTGCAGAGGTATTTGAATTGCGCAGTGACGAAATTAAGCTGGGAATCGAGAAAGCGCCCCATAGAGCATTGTTGAAGGCGTTAGGTTTACAGGAAGATGATATAACTAAGCCATTCATCGGCATAGCTAACAGCTACACAAACATTGTTCCAGGACATATCCACCTGCGCACGCTCGGTGAAGCCGTGAAAGAAGGCATACTTGCGGCTGGCGGCACACCTTTCGAATTTAGTACAATCGCGGTCTGCGACGGCTTAGCCATGGGACATGAAGGCATGCGGTATTCGTTGCCCTCACGCGAAGTCATTGCCGACTCGGTCGAAATCATGTTGCAAGCCCACCGCCTCGACGGATTAGTTATGATTTCTAACTGCGACAAAGTCACCCCCGGTATGCTCATGGCAGCTGCACGCGTCGACGTTCCCGCCATTATGGTTACAGGGGGACCTATGCAGGCTGGGCGTCTTCACGGGATAAAAATTAGTTACTCATCAGTTCCTGAAGCACTCGGCGAAGTTGTTGCGGGAAAAATGACGGAAAACGAGTTAACTCAGCTCGAGAATGCAGCTTGCCCAGGATGCGGTAGCTGCAGTGGCATGTTCACCGCCAACACAATGGCATGCATGACCGAAGCACTTGGAATGTCGCTTCCGTACTGCGGCACGTCGCTTGCAACGAGTGCTTTCAAGCTGCGTTTAGCTCGGCAGTCGGGTAAACAAATCGTCAAATTAGTCAATCAAGACCTCAAGCCATCCGCCATCCTTACGCTTGAAGCATTCAAAAACGCCATCGCCCTGGACATGGCTCTTGGCGGCTCAACCAATACAACCCTGCATCTGCCAGCCATCGCCAAAGAAGCAGGGTTAACATTGCCGCTGTCAATGTTCGATGAAATCGGACGCAAAGTTCCCCATTTAACCAGCATGATGCCAAGCGGCGTCAACGCGCTCGAAGACCTCGACTACGCAGGTGGAGTCCCTGCGGTCATGCATCAAATCCAAAGCCTCTTAAATCTTGACCTCCCAACTGTGTCTGGAAAAACTGTCGGGGAAAACATCAAAGACGCCCAAGTCCTCGACCCATCCGTCATCCACAGCATCGCAGACCCCGTTCACAAAGAAGGCGGCATCGCCATCTTAACTGGGAACCTTGCGCCGAAAGGAGCAGTCATTAAAACCGCAGGCGTCTCGCCTTCAATGCTTAAGCATACTGGACCCGCAAAAGTCTACGATTCAGAAAAAGAAGCCGTAACCGCCATCCGCGGCAAAGCAATCAAGGAGGGCGACGTTGTGGTTATCCGTTATGAAGGACCGAAGGGTGGACCGGGAATGCCTGAGATGCTTATTCCTACAGCAACTATTGCAGGTATGGGTTTAAGCGACAGCGTCGCGTTGATTACGGACGGACGTTTTTCGGGTGCAACTCGCGGTGGATCCATAGGGCATGTTGCTCCAGAAGCCTTCGACGGCGGACCAATTGCATTACTCCGAAATGGCGACATAATAACCATCGACATCCCCCGCCGAACCCTAAAAGTGGAGTTATCCGACGAAGAACTCAAAGCACGGCTAGCGATTTGGAAGCCAAGAGAACCAAAAATCAGAAAAGGCATACTCTCCCGCTATAAGCCAACACAGACTGAATAAAAAATAAAATAGGTAAAGCCCAGAGAAAACGGCGGGCACCATAATTCTTATATTTGTGCTTGCTCCCTTGAAAAGGTACGTGATTTAAATGGGGTATTGCTTTATTCAACCGCTTCCCTAATCAAGTTAGGTTTTTAGACACCACCCTGCGTGATGGTGAACAAACTCCCGGTGTATCTTTGGTTCCTGAAAATAAACTGCGCATAGCCCAGAGGCTCGACGAGCTCGGCGTAGACGTGATTGAGGCTGGGTTCGCCGCGGTTTCTGAGGGCGAAATGGAATCTGTCACCTTAATCGTTAAGCAGGGTTTGCGCGCTAAAGTTTACAGCGCCGGAAGAGGAACAAAAGGCGACATCGACGCGGTTTTGAAGAGCGGCGCATCGGGCATATCCATGATTATACCCACGTCAGATTTGCATATCGAATGCAAGCTGCGAAAGACCCGCGAGCAAGTATTGAAAACCACTGAGGAATGCGTGCAGTACGCCAAAGACCACGGTTTAACAGTGGAGCTTTTGGCGGAGGATGCAACCCGCAGCGACTTCGCTTACTTAACCGAGGTTTTCAAGGTGGCTACTGAGGCTGGAGTGGACAGGGTTACTCCATGCGATACCGTGGGGGTTTTGACTCCTGAACGCTCAGCAGAGTTCTTCTCAAATCTCAAGAAAACCCTCAAAGTACCATTAGCGGTGCATTGTCACAACGACTTCGGCATGGCAGTCGCAAGCACCATCGCGGCGCTTGGCAGCGGCGCAGACGAGGCACACGTCACCATAAACGGCTTGGGTGAACGCGCAGGTAACGCGGCGCTCGAAGAAGTCGTAATCACCCTCAAATCGCTCTACAAAATGGATTTGAATGTCAAAACAGAGTTGCTTTACAGTACTTCGCAGTTGGTTTCACGCTTGACTGGAGTGTACACGCAGCCCAACAAGGCAGTTGTGGGCGCCAACGCTTTCACCCATGAGTCAGGCATACACACTCAGGGCGTGCTCGTTAACCCGTTGACTTACGAGCCCATCGCGCCCGAACTGGTCGGTTGCACACGGCGCATCGCGCCAGGTAAACACAGCGGCAGCAACGCCATACGTGCAGACTTAACCAACATGGGCTTAAAACCCACCGAGACACAATTCAAGCTAATCTTCCAGCGCGTCAAGGAACTGGGCGACAAAGGCAAAACTGTCATGGACGCCGACGTACTCGCCATCGCTGAATCCGTCATGGGTTTAGATGTTGCGAAGCCGATTCAACTGGAAGAAATGACGTATGTGGGCGGCGACAAAGTTACGTCGACTGCTTCAGTGCGCTTGAAACTGAACGGCAAAGTGGTCTGGGGCGCGGCAGTCGGAGTTGGACCCGTTGACGCGACGATAAATGCTGTGAAAGACGCTATCGCTGAAACCGAGCCCATCACTCTTGAGCAGTACATGGTTAAAGCCATCACGGGCGGCACAGACGCCATGGTTGAGGTGGTGGTGCACATGCGTAAGGGCAGCCGAACCGTCACTGCTATGGGTGTGCGCGAAGACATCGTTAAAGCAAGCATGGAAGCAGTCCTTAGCGGCATGAACGTGCTAACAACCGACTACAACAACAAAAACCAGCACTGACCCCTTTTTTCGCCTTCTCCTTTTTGTTTAAGGCCGAAGGGTTGTGGTTGTGGGGTAACTACTGCAAACGCTTTTACACTGGGAAACATTGATTTTGTTAGCGATTTATTCCTGGATTGGGCGCTTTTTACTTCTGAGGAAAAAAATAAAAGAGGAATGTTTTGATGTTAGTTGAAGGGTTACAGATGAACGCTAAACGTATACCGAGAAAACAGCTTGCCGCCGCATGGAAAACACTTAGCCAAAAGCCCCTGCCCAAGGTTAAGGCGTTAAAAGTCAGCGACGACGATTTCAACCATGTATTGGAGCACCGCCGATGTTTAGAGGATGATTTCCGCGAGATTGAGGAGTGGGGCAGGGTTCTGTCAACCAAGGGCACGGACGCCTGCGTTTTTAACGGCGAAGAAAACGCCGACGCCGACTACATCATTATAGTCAGGGAAAATCCGTATCACAGCCTGGACGAAATTATCGTTCACGAACTATCTCATATCGCCCGTGGCGACCTCTAAACTACAGTTTCGCGGCAACCGCTTCTGCAAATAATCTTAACCCATCAGTGCTTGGCAAATCAGCGAAGTACAGCATAAAATAAGTCACGCCCAAATCAACGTAAACCCTCAACTGCTCAAGACATTCATCGGGGGTGCCATACAGATTGCCCTTCCTGTACTCCTCAAGCGGCAACCCTGTAGTATTATGCTTAGAAACCATTTCCTTCAATTCGCTTTCTTCTTTAGCGATTAAAACTTGCCCTCCGGGCCAGCAAGACCGCTCAATCTCGCCAAAATCTCTACCAACCGTTTTGCATTGTTCTTGTAAAACCCCGAGTTTACGCTTATACTCGTCAACAGAAGGCAGGGAGCCCCAATCGAACCTGTCCGCGTACTTCGCGGTGACTTTGAGTGTTTTTTCGCCGCTTCCCCCAACAGTTATAGGCGGATGCGGTTTTTGGAGGGGTTTTGGTTCACAAACAGCATCTTTGAGCACATAGTGTTTTCCTTGGCAGGTTGCCTTTTTCTGTGTCCACAGCTGCGTTAATACTTCCAAGGCTTCACCCATGCTCTCGATTCGAACGCTTGCTTTCGGAAAACCAAAGCCATACGCCATATGCTCCGTTTCTTGGCAGCCTGCTCCGATGCCGAATTCTAACCTGCCGTTCGAGACCACGTCGAGGGTGGCGGCGGTTTTAGCGAGCAGGGCTGGGTTTCTGTGCTGGTTGCATGTAACCATCGTTCCCAAACGTATCTTGCTGGTTAACGAGGAGAGGGCGGCGAGGGTTGTCCACGGCTCAAGGATTGGCCATTCATTGTACATCAAGTGGTCGTCGAGCCAGACTGCGTCGTAGCCACAGTGTTCGCATTCTAAAACGATGTCTTTGAGAACCGAGAAATATTCCGTGGGGGTTTTGGTTTGGAAAGCGTAGAAGGGTAAAAACGCGCCGAATTTCAGTTTAACCAGAGCCATAGCCTCCAACATAGCCGAATAATATGTGGCTGGCTGGCGGTATTAGGCTTTAGGTTTCTTTTCGAAGGAAACGCCAGTTAAAGAAAGTTTTTGCTCTTTAACCTATTTTCCATGCTGTTCTTTTCGGGGAACAGGCTGTTCTTTTGGGAGAGCTAAATACGGCAAAATCTAATGAGGTAAATATGAAATCAATCTTGAAGACACCAGTCATTTCGGCTCTAATGTTCTTGGGATTATTGTGTCTCATAATAGTTGGAACTCAAACTTTTGGTGCCCAGGTCAACTTGCGCCGCGTTCAACTTATTCTCCAGGCGACCCATATACAACTCTGTTTTATCCGCCCACAGAAGTACCTCCGCCTGATTATGCTAAGCCGCCAATAGTCACCATTCCCTCCCCAGTAAACGATACCGTCATCACAGCAAACAATGGATCTTTAAATTTTTCTTTGACCTTGGAGGCATCAAATAGCTCTCGCCCTATTACTCTTGGACCAGTATCGTACAAAGCAAGTTGGATGTCAAATAATATTACGATTGGTGTTGGTTATTCCTCAGCTCCGTTTTTGACAAAGACCCTGCCCCTGTCAATTGACCTTGCAAATATGCCGGAGGGCCCACAATCAATCACGGTTTATGCTTACGCATCATGCGAGTATGAAACTAGACGGGAACAAACTGCGGTCAGTAACGACCCCTTTAATGTCCTTGTCTTCAAATATCTCAACATTTACTATAATGCCTACAAAATAGGCGGTTCCTCTTCAGTTAACTTCACATTTGATTCTCTGCCAAAAGTCAGCGTTCTATCGCCAATAAACAAGACTTACAATGAAGATAGGGTTCCTTTGATTTTTACAGTAGATAAAACCGTTAACTGGTTTGGGTATAGCCTTGACGGAAAACAAAACCAAACTATAACTGGGAACACTACCCTGTCAGGGTTATCCAGCGGGCTGCATAACGTTACGGTTTACGCGAAAGATGCGGTTGGCAGCGTTGGTGCTTCCAAAAATATCATTTTCGCCGTGTCTTTGCCGCCTTTTCCATATGTGCCGGCTGCTGCGGTTTTAGGCATATCGGCAGCTGTTATAGGTGCATCTATATTTGTGTGCTTTAAGAAATTCAAGCTGAGTGGTTAATGGGGTTCAAATGAAAAGAAGGCGGAGGTGAGAATTGAAGTCTTGCAGCTTATCTGCTCGTGGCTGCTTGCACACCCAATCCTCAAATCGCACCTGACCCAGAAAACAAAAATGAGCCTTCCACTCAATCTGCTGGTTGTTGTTGTGTATAGCGAGTTTTTGCCAACAACTAACCAAAAAGATGCCTCCACAAGTTTGGAAGCTTCAAAATTCAATATTGAATAGTTCAAAGCTTGTGGGATAAGTAATTATAATTCATAAAGCCTATTTTTGAAGCAGACCAATTTAACTGTGAATTCCACTATGCCGTCTAAACCGCCTTCTACATACGAGCTGATGGATGAAGAAGCCAGCGGGCAGGTTGATGAGGACGCGGAGAGGCGGCAGCGGCGCAGGGAACTTTTGGAGCCCACAGGCGTTAAGGAGCTTTTTAAGGAAGGAAAAATCAAGATTAACGAGTTCACATGCGTTGGGGGACAATGCAAACTATGTATCAAAGCCTGCCCGACTAACGCGCTGTATTGGGGCACAGGCAAAATAGGCGTTATGGAGGATTTGTGTGTTTACTGCGGTGCCTGCGTAGCTAACTGCATGGTGGATGACTGCATAAAAGTCGAGCGCAAACGCGACGACGGCAAAGTGGAGAAATTCAGCAAGCCCCGAGACGTCATCATGCTGCAAGAGAGAAACAACAGCCAAAAACGGTTCGAACGAGTAAAAACCAACGCTGCAATACTTCGGCACACTTCTAAAGATGACAACATCAAGAAATACCGCGACTTCCGCGGGTTATATACCGAGCAGGAAAACAAAGTTTAATGCACAGATGGCTTCGAAGAACAAAAGCCGATAGGAATGCTGATAAGCAAAAACATTATTTTACAAATCCAGAAGGCACACCTGAAATGACTAAAACTTACAAGATAGCCGCGCTCAAGGGCGACGGCATAGGACCCGAAGTTACCGAAGCAACCATCAAGGTCCTCGAAGCCGTCGAGGCAAAATCCACGTTTAAACTTAACTTTCTTTACGGCGAAGCAGGATTACACTGCATAGCCCAATACGGCACTAACCTGCCTAAAGAAACGCTTGAACTCATCAGGCAGACAGACGCGTGCCTAAAAGGTCCAATGACTACGCCTGAGGAAGCAGGCGCACCAGTTAGCGTAGCTGTAACATTGAGGAAAATCTTCAATCTGTACGCCAACGTGCGACCATGCAAAACATTCCCAAACGTTGAGGCACTCAAACCGAACCTGGATTTTGTTGTGGTCCGCGAGAACACTGAAGGTCTCTATTCGGGTGCAGAATCGCTTCTTGCGCCAGGAGTAGGCGTAGCACTGCGAATAATCACCCATGACGCTTCATTGAAAATTGCGGATTACGCTTTCAAACTCGCCAGCCAACGCAGAAAACACTTAACATACGTCCATAAAGGCAATATCCTGCGCATAACCGACGGCATCTTCAAAGACGCCGTGAAAGAAGCCCAGAAAAACTACCCAGACGTAACCGTTGACGACATGCACGTTGACGCAGCCACCATGCAGCTAATCAAGAAACCCGAATTCTACGATGTAATAGTTACAACGAACCTCTTCGGCGACATACTCAGTGACGAGGCAGCGCAGGTTACAGGCAGCTTAGGTTTGGCGGCGGGAGCAAACATCGGCGAGAAATATGGCATGTTCGAACCAGTCCATGGTTCAGCTCCAAAATACACAGGTATGAATAGGGTGAACCCAATCGCCACCATAATGGCAGGCTCCATGATGCTCGATTACCTCGGCGAAAAAGCAGCAGCTGCAAAAATCGAGAACGCCGTAATCGCAGTGCTCAAAGAAGGCAAAGTTAGAACAGCAGATTTAGGCGGCAAAGATACAACAAGCGCGATGGCAGATGCAATCGTGGCTAAACTCAAAGCTTGACTACACAAGCAACCGTTGCGCTTCGGGTGGACAACTCCAGTTTCCCCCCAAACCCCTTCTTTACATAAACATTTTCCAACCTTAGTTTGTCGCCGACCTTCAAGTCCTTGAGGGCTTGGGCGTGTTCCCTCCATGCGGAAACGCGGACGATGCCCCCGTCGTCGTCTTTTAAGTCAAAAACTGCCAGTTTGATGGTTTCACCTTTGCCTGTTGTGACTTCTTTGTTTTCACGCACATCGCATACAAAACCTTCAAAGTTGACTGTTTGGTCCTCACCTAAACCTGCGGCTTTCGCAAACTTTATTTCTGCGGCTTGAATTTCGATGAACGTGTTTGCGTCAACATGAATTTCTAAATTGCCGTTCTGCCCCTCCTTCACCCGAGCATTAATCAACAGCAAACGCATATTCGCTTTCAGATTTTTTTCGAGCTCAGTTGCTTTCTCGTTCCAAAAAACAACTGTTGCCACACCAGAATCATCCATTAAAGTTAGCCGCGTGACTATGCCGACGCTAGAGTCGCTTCGGATAAAGGATTTTTCGTCTAAAACTTCTTTTACGGTTCCTGAAAGGTTCACGTTGCCAGACTCAATGTTTAGGGTGCAAATTTTTACAGTGAATTTTTCGGCGGATGCGACTTCACCTGTTTGGACTTGTGGTAAAAATTCCACTTGGCTTTTGGTGCCAAGATGCAGCTCAGTTTTGCCGCTGCGGTCATTTCGCGTGTACCCATGCAACAGCCTGACCGTTTGCCCCGCTTGAAGCTCGCCCCTCTCAACCAACTCCGCCTTCTCATTCCACAAGACCACCCGCAAAAGCCCCTCCTTATCCGCAAGCATCATTGTGGCGAATTTGCCTGATTTTTCTGCGCCCTGAAAAGTTTTAGCTGGAAAAACAGCGATTAAGCGTCCCTCCACCGTAACGTCATATAAACCCGCGAACAAACGGCTCGTCGAGAGGACTCCGCAGTTTTGAATCTGGTTTTGCTGCACTTGAACACCGAACTTCGCCGCAATCAACCGCAGCAGCGTCTCGTCGCCCAATAACCCCCCCGTTCGGGTTCTTTCAGCCGCCAGCTTATCCAAGATTTGCTCTTGGGTTAACATCGGGTTTTTCTGAAGTATCTCCTGAATTAGGTCTTCGGTGATCATTTTGCGCCGACACGATAGAGCAGTGTTGGAGCTTTTAATTTTTTGCGTTATTTTCCGCAGTTGGCTACGTTTATTAAAAACGCTGATTCTCTTCAACTTGGACGCGGAGGCAGACGGTTGGATCTCGCGGTTTTAGGCGGGTCTGAAAGTGTGGGCGAAGTAATATTCATCGGTCCTGTTCCCATTGTCTTTGGCGCTGGACCAGACGCTGGCTGGCTTATTGCTGTTAGCGCAATAATCACTGTCGTTAGCCTAGTTTTTGTTTCTGGTGTTGAATAGACGCTCTAAAACGAATCAGAATTGAGGAAAAAACGGTTTTTACTTGTTTGTTTGCTCTTCTTCATCCTTGCCGTAGTAGGCATACAGGAAGATTAGAGTTAGAGCAATGAACGTTGCACCCATCAGGGTGTACTGGAGCGTTACGAAGTATGCACCTAGATCCATCGAGATTTCTCCTTGTATTTACAGTAATGTTGCATCTTCATATTTAAGCAGTAGCTTTTTTCCACTCATTCATCAACATGTCAAAACACTCGTCGTTTTCCTCAAGCGTCTCAAACCAGCCCAGATTCTGCGCAATCTTCTGCGTCAACAGGTGGTAGCACATGTGAACCTTCTTGTCGAGCACTCGGAAATAGAAGTCGTCGCATGTGCAGAATTCCGCTTCAGGCATAATCAAGTAATCGCGTTCTCTGCCCACCACTATCCAGACGGTTCTGCCGCTGGGTTTAAAAACGTATTTTTTGACTCTGCCTTCTTTTAGTGCATCGAGGGCTTTGGTGAACCTTGTCCCAAAAAGCTCGTAGAGCTCTGTTAGGTTGTCGCCTGACAGTTTGCCCGCTGTTTTTGCTTCTCTGCAAACCGTGTTCAACGTGTCGATTTCTGAGGTTTCATTCATCGTTGCACTCTGCTCAATGCACTATTGTCGGGGTGGAGTTTTATGCTTTTAGCCTATGTCGATTGGTTCGCCTTTTGGTTTGGTTGAGGCTTCGGATTTTGGAGCTACAATTTCTAAGACGCCGTTCTTGTAGGTAGAGTTTGCCTCTTTAACCCTGACTTTCACTGGCAACTCGACTTCTTTGAAGTACTTGTACTGTGGGGTGTCGACTGAAATTGTGAGCGAATCTTCGGTTCCATGCAGTTTAATGTCTGTTTTCTCCACTCCTGGTAGTTCGACGACTACATGGACGTCTTCGTTGGTTTCCACGATGTCCACAAGCGGCTCACGTTCCTCCTTAACCTGCGGGGTGCCTTTGAGGCTTTTTTTGATGTTGCCAAACTCTTGGATTTCGGGTTTGCCGTCTGGTCCGATTTTCATGCTGTATCCATAGACGAATGGACCCATCTCTTTAACGGTGCTTCCGTCTGGCAACTTGCGTTCCTTAACGTATTCCTTGGGAACTTTCTCCGTGAAGTTCTTGAGTTCCTCATCCATCATCTTCTCCATTTCACGAAACATGTCATCTATGTTGCTGAAAGGGTCTTTGGATTGGCTGCGGCGTTTCTTGAACCATTCAGGGTAATCATCATTATCTGTGGACATAAACTCACCACCCTTAAATGGGGTTTTCAATCCAATAAATTTATTGTTATAACTATCACTGTTCAGATGGTTTGGCTGAGTTTGTTTTTTTTATTAGTAGTTGTAGTGAAAAGTCTCTCAGTCACAACAACAACCAACAGACTGGGCTGCACAGTGTGTTTGGGGTTCAGGGTCAGGTTTGGATTGCAGATTGATTGTGTCAGGCAGCCACAAACAGTTCAATCATAGTGAAAGAATTAAGGCAAAAGCAAGTTATAACAAGTTAACAAAGCATACGCGTGTTTTTGTGTAGCGACGCTGCTGATTGCTGTCTTATACCTGAGCAAAAGAAGTTCCTGATTAATCCAAAATAGCTCCAGAAGCTATAAGGTTTAAATGAAGGAAAACAGACTAAAAAGACACGGCTAGAAAAACAGTGGTTAATTGCCGGGGTAGCCTAGCCTGGCTAGGGCGCCAGACTCATAATCTGGTAGGACAAACCCAGATGAGAAATCTGGAGACAATAAATGGGGCTAAACGCCTGTTGCCAGAAGTCGCGGGCTCGAATCCCGTCCCAGAAGCAGAATTAGCGTCTGTTTCGACGAACGGCACCAATTCGACCCTGCTACCCCAACACAATCCCCAAAAGCCCCAAAATAGGGGTATTGATAACACCATTGATAACAAAACTGCTAAGAATCGCCCACCGCAATTAAACATAGAGGACAGAAAGCGTTTATTCTACTCAATCCTATCTGAAGGGGTTCACCAATGACACAAAATGAAGACGCATTCACTAAATTATTTACTGATTGGCTACTAAACGAAAAAAAACTCAATGCTAAAGTTGTATACGAATATGCTAGAATATCCTTCAATTTTACGCAAAAAGCAAAGATAAGCGAATTTAACCCAAATGAAGACCCACAACAAAGAAAGCAAGAAATTCAAGAGAAAGTAAAAACTTTCCTAGACTTAGAGAACCCTCATAGCTACAGAAATAATTTAGCATCTTTAAAGAAATTATTTGAATTCATTGGCGAACCTGAAGTTATGGAAGGTTTCAAATATAAAGCGATAATGCCGACTTTTAGCATACAAACACCTAGCATAGATGATATGGTTAAATTTGGTAAGGCAATAGAGAACCAAAAAATTCAAGTCTATTATTATTTAGGGGTAGTTTCGGCAATTAGACCTGAACACCTTCTAAGACTTAGAAAAAAGCTATTTGACAAAAACAATAATATGATTAATACATGGATGAAAGTTTTCGGCAAAAAGAACTTTTTCTTCAGTTTCTACACTAACGAAACTAAGCCACTGATTGAAGAATATCTTAAGCAGATTCCAGATAATGAAGTGCTATTTGATTTCGGCAAAAGATACATATGCAAAGAATTCTGTAAAGCGTCTGAAATTAGCGGTGTCAAAATCGTGCCTAAAATGATGCGAAAGTTTTCTACCAATTGGTTAAGACGGCATGGCATGATTAGCGAAGACGTAGACGTTATAACTTCTCATGTGCCTCAAAGCGTAGTAGCAAAGAACTATCTAGACGTTAGCCGAATTCACGAATCATATAATGAAGCCACTGAAAAGCTAAAGATTCTCTAAGGTTCCATATCTCTTTTTAATCTCTTTTTATCGCCAAGTTTCTAAGTTCTAAAATACATCAAATAAGTGGACTCTTTGCTTCTTAACAAATTAAAAACCGTTATGGATGTTATGCATCGCGGAAATATACATTAATAGTTAACGTGGGTTTGCATGGTTTAGGTTGGCTAAGGATGGTGTTATCAATCACCAGATGTTAAGTCTGAAGATTGTTAACAACATAGGTCAGTTTTTGCCCGCCGCAAAAAACCCAAAGTTAATGCGTCATAAGGCATGGATAAATTGAATGAAGCATGTTCGATTTTTTTCGGCTTGTAAATGGATTAATAAAGTTAAATAGGATAAAATATCCCCGTACCAGCCTAAATAAGCCCAAAACGTGACCGAATAGACTCCACTCTAAACTTATCGCTGAATAAAAATAAACTTTGGCATACGTAAAAAAAGAAATGGGTTTAGAGGTTTTCTAATTCTTTAGGATACTTATTGAGAAATCTAAAGCGAAGGCACAAGTTAATTTCAGGTTTTCTATATAATTCGTAAACTGCTAAAGTTCTGTAGCTATTGCTTAAAACAGCATAATCTTTTTTGTTAATTGTTCGACACTCTACTGTTTGACTAGGGCAATCAGCTTCTTTACCGAACCTTTGAACATACGCTTTGAATAATCTTGTTTCTAAGTAGTCCATGTTCAATCACTTTTTTGTGGTATTCCCCATGCCTTGTTTAGAATATCGGTGTCTTCTTTTGTTAGCCCTTCTATAACAAAAACAGGGTACAATCCGTTATCATTTGCGTTTGTTGAACCTAGTATAATATCGTCTTTATCACTAGACCATATCTTAGCGAAAGTTTTTGCTTCTTCCACTGTTTTGCATTCTTTGATTAATCTATGTTCAAAGCTGTGTAACTTTCCGTTTTCAATGTAGCCGTCTGGAATTATTCCCTTTTCTCTAGGGTCATAAATCATTTTTCCTTGTTTGCTTTTCTCAAGCATTGGTGTATAGCCCAAAATGATGTTATGCGATGATAAACACATGAAACCCCAAAACGCTAATTGTCTAGCATTGGGATTCCCTATTTGGCAGAAATGATTTTCGCAAATTCCACAGCCCACTATTTTACAACATTTATCGCCGTGTCCATGTGTCGTATGTTCTTGATTTGTTAAAGGACATTTAATAGTTAGTTCTTGCATGGTCAATCACTTTCTTGGTTTTCTGCGTTTTCGACAATATCGATAAAATCGTAAGTGATTGCCATAAGTTCTAGGAAATCAGTTTTGTTTTTTAGCTTTAGCTTTGAAATGTTGTGTTCACTTAGAATCTTCCTCATTATCTTGCTACTGCAATCTTCGCAAATATTTGCATAGCCATCTTTGTCGTAAAATGCATTATATTTTGTTTCAGTTTCTTTTTTGCTACGGGACTTTGGGTTCGTAGCCTGACCCTTTAAAGGTTCTTTAATTTGTGTCATAATCGCAAGAGTATACAAAATCACTATTTATACGTTGTTTATCTGAAACAATGTACCTGCAAATTGATTAATTGATTCATTTTTAGTTTATTTTTGAATTTAAGATACAGTTATATAAAAAGCTAGCGGATAGAGAAAAAGCAACATATAATAGCATCTAGGTCTTAATTCAGAAAAAACAATAAAATCAAGCTTAAGGAATACTTCTTCAGAGAAGCAAAAAGAAGCTTGAAAAGAGAAGGCAATTTAGAGTAAAAAACTTAACTGAGCAGTATTCCCTTTCCACAGTTCTTCATGACACAATTTGAAATTGTTATCCCGTTACCTATTATGAGACCGTTTTTTGTTGCTACAATCGGTAATTTGCCTATATGAAAGAAACCGTTAATTTCAATGTTGTCTGGTGTGTGTACTATCAATTCAAAGAAGAGTTTCTTGTCTGATTTCCGAATCAAAGAAAGGTTCTTCACTTCGCTTCCATCGTGTTTCTCAATTGTCTCATAATCAGAATGAACAAAAACGAAAGATGTGGATTTATGAATCTTACCCAAGAGTTTTCCAAATTCATCTCTTACTTCTACATCTATAAGTGGCTTCGAATCCGAACTTCTTAGTTCATATTTGAAAAGTTCTTTTTCTCTTCCATTCTTAACGTAATTGATTATTCCATTAGTGTCTATGTATTGATTGCTTCCAAGAGTAATATTGACCAATTCAATCAACTTACTCTTCTTGTAAAACTGCCTGAGGTTTTAAGGTTTTGCATCGCTTGCTTTTGTAGATTAAAAAAATTCTTAAAGAAAAGAATTATGCTGTTTAGCTTTTCTTATATTGTTCTTTCTTATAGTGATGGTTACAGCGAAAAGCGACAGAATCACGAATATGCCTAAGACGGCTATGGCTGGAAACTCTGGAACAGTAGGAGTTGGTGAAGGTAAAGTGGATGAAGTAACAGTTGGGATTGCTGTTGGGTTTGATGAGGTTGGCGAAGTTGTAGGTGATGATTTTGGACTTGCTGTTTGGGTTGGATTCGCAGTTGGTGAAACAGTTGGTGAAGGAGTAGGTGTTGGTGAAGGAGTAGGTGTTGGTGAAGGAGTAGGTGTTGGTGAAGGAGTAGGTGTTGGACTTGGAGACGGGGTTGGAGTTGGGTTAGGGGCAAAAGTTGCTGAGATGGTAGTTGCACCATTAACGTTTTGAACAGTATAAGAATTAACTGTACCCACTGAAGTTCCATTAACCAAAACATTAACTATGTAATAACCAGTATTTGGCGTTATATTGAAAGTTTGACTGCCGCCATAGTTAATGCTCATAGTTCCACTTGGGCTGATAGAACCACCCGTACTATTAGAAGCAGTAATGTAGGTTGGTGCTTGAGAATTTGGTGCATTCAAAAATGGGCTGTATGTAACTGTACCTAAGTTGAAATCATTTTTAAAATCATAAATAGACTGGCTGATGGCTGTTGAATTAGTTGTTCCCCACCAATTATAAGTAGCATTTACGCTGATTGGAATATTTGATTTGAAATTATAGTTGCTGTTATTGTAGATATTATTATTCAGAATTGCTGGTTGAGGTGCAGTAATTCCAATCCAATCAATATAAACGCCAATTGTGTTGTTTGTGATTGTGTTATTTCTAACTAATGGGGAACCAAGATTGGAACCTTGCCATTCACTAATTCCTATGCCTGCTGTATTGTTGATTATTACGTTATTTTCTATGACGTAAGTAGGATTATCTGAAAAAGATGTAAAGGAATGGATTCCGTCTCCGCAACCTGATATGATATTACTAGAAATTGTTGTATTGCCAGTAGCAACGGGGTTTTGCCAGAGAGAAATTCCCTGATTAAGGATAGTGTTATTAGAAATCGTGGCTATTCCACCCCATTGAACACTGATTCCATTTGTTATAATATTGTTTGAAATTACAGATGTTCCATTTGCCCTTTGCAATATGCTTATGGCGTTATTGATAGTAT
>Ga0209083_1000239_pt1 | contig 86843 bp, 64 predicted proteins | sample AM7aDNAmetaG_FD_184132 | JGI IMG/M metagenome (GOLD analysis project Ga0209083, IMG submission 184132) | Freshwater microbial communities from Finland to study Microbial Dark Matter (Phase II) - AM7a DNA metaG (SPAdes) (version 3) | ecosystem: Environmental > Aquatic > Freshwater > Lake ...
AATTATTTGACCACTTTGAATTTTTCAGGCCTTACTTCCCTGCTCAGTTTTTACTGCAACAACAACGAACTGTCAACTTTGGATATTTCCAAAAATACTTTGCTTCAGGATTTGCATTGCGGCACCAATAATTTATCGGATTTGAAAGTTACAGGCCTTACTTCCCTCTTATCCTTTGACTGCTCCCATAATAAATTACCGAATTTGGATTTTTCAGGTCTATCCCAGCTTTCCAAGATTTATTGTAACAACAATCAATTAACGGGTTTGGATGTTTCGGCTCAAACCTCCCTTGCTGAAATTGACTGTTCCGAAAACCAACTTTCTGATTTGGATTTATCCTCGAATACAGTTTTGACCAGTTTGGACTGCCACCACAATTCATTGACAAGTTTGAACGTTAAAAACGGGAACAATACCCACATGACCGGGTTTAATGCAACGAGCAATCCCGATTTGGCTTGTATCCAAGTTGATGACGCGGCCTATTCGGCTGCCCACTGGCCAAATAAGGATGCAGGGGCAAATTATCGCGCATCCTGCATTGTGATCATTCCCGATGCCAACTTTAAAGCGGCTTTGCTAGCAATTGCAGGGCTCGATGCCAATGGCGATCACGAAGTTCAATGCACCGAAGCTGCCGATTATAACGGTGAAATCAATGTGTCGGGTAAAAGTATTGCTGATTTAACTGGAATTGAATCCTTTACAAATATTCCATTGTTGAATTGCAGTACCAATCAACTGACTGCTTTGGATGTTTCTTCAAATACTTTGCTCGAGAATTTGAATTGTGGTTCCAATTCATTGACGACTTTGAATATTTCAGGTCTTCATTCCCTTTCAATCATCGATTGCTCCCATAATCAATTGTCAGCTTTGACTATTGCAGGTTTCACATCACTTTCTGAGATTTACTGCAACAACAATCTGATAACAAACCTGAATGTCACGGGTCTTACTTCCCTCTTGACGTTTTACTGCCAGACCAACCATCTTTCATCAATGGATGTTTCAACAAATAAGGCACTTGACGATTTTCGATGTGACGGCAATTCATTGACAAGCCTGAACGTTTCGGGGGCAACAAATATAACGACATTGAATTGTACCGGCAACCAACTTTCTTCACTTGACGTTTCCACAAATATTAATATTGAAAATTTATATTGTGGCCAAAATGTACTGACCGGATTGGACGTTTCCGAAGTTGCTACCCTTAATAGCCTCGACTGCAACGACAACCATTTGGCAAGTTTGGATGTTTCGTCAAATTCGTTGCTTGTGCATTTGAATTGTTTCAACAATTCACTGACAAGTTTGAACGTAAAAAATGGGAACAACAGCCATACAAATACATTCAATGCAACTGGAAATCCCGACTTGACCTGTATTCAGGTCGATGATGCCGTATGGTCAACCGCCCATTGGACAAATAAAGATGCAGATGCAAGTTTTAGTAATGATTGCACACCACCTTGTATTGTAAATATCCCAGATGTAAACTTTAAATCTTTATTATTGGATGATGCAAGTATCAATACAAATGGTGATGATGAAATTCAATGTACAGAAGCAACTGCTTATTCAGGAACGCTTAGCGCAACTTCGTCCAATATTAAAGATTTAACGGGTATAGAAGCTTTTACAAATATCAACGGATTGAACTGTAATAAGAATGAAATAACCTCTTTGGATTTAACATCCAATACAAAGATTGTAAACTTGGACTGTTCCGATAATGCATTAACAAGTTTGAATGTAACAGGTCTTTCTTCTCTTTCAAATTTTGACTGTAACTCGAATCAAATAAATACTTTAAATGTTTCTACAAACACAGCTCTCACTCAATTGAAATGTTACAGCAATTTATTGACAACTTTAAACTTATCGACAAATATTGCCCTGACAAATCTGGTGTGTTCAACAAATCAACTTACAACTTTGAATGTTTCCGGTCTTTCTTCTTTGAATTACTTTGAATGTTCCTTTAATCAATTAACAAGTTTTGATTTATCAGGGCAAGGTCTCACTTCACTCTCTACGCTTTACTGTAACGAAAATTCATTAGCAAGTTTAAATGTCACCGGTCTTTCTTCACTTACAAAAATTTACTGTTACACGAATCAACTTTCTGCTTTGGATTTGACATCAGATACCAACCTTGAATTTATTGATTGTCATAACAATTCACTGACAAATTTGAATACGACCGGACTTTTATCTTTAACGGATATTGAATGTTACGACAATCACCTAACAAATTTAAATGTTTCTTCAAATACTTCCCTTGTTTTTTTTAATTGTCAGAACAATTCATTGGCAAGTTTAAATGTTAAAAACGGGAATAACGTCAATATGTCAAATGCATTTGATGCAACAAAAAATCCCGATTTAACTTGCATTCAAGTGGATGATGCGGCATATTCAATTGCCCATTGGCCAAACAAGGATGCTACGTCAAGTTACAATTGCGCCACCTGGACGGGTGATCTCACCACCGAATGGAACAATGTCAATAATTGGAGCCCTAAGGTTGTCCCTACCGCCAACTATGGTGTCATAATCCCCGATCAAACCAACGATCCTGTTGTCAATGAGGCTTCTGCGACTCCTGCGGTTTGCAACAGCATGACCATTCAGTCGGGAGCTGCCCTTACAATTGCACAAGGAAAAGCGCTTACCATCAATGGCAACTTAAACAATCAGGCCGGAATTACTGGGTTAACAATCAAGTCTGGCGACCTTATTTCTGGCGACATTGGCACAGGTTCGTTGAAAATTATAGGAAAGGTATCAGGATCGGCAAAGGTGGAACGGTATATGGCTCCCGATGTGTGGCACCTGATCTCTTCACCAACGGCCAACCAACCGATCATCAATTTCCTGACTTACAACACCGACATTGCCACAACGACTGCCTCTGCACCCTATACCTATGCAATGAAGAATTACAATGATGCAGGGACAGGTTGGGCAACCCAATATTTTAAGGATGGGAAATCCTCAGAGGACCTTTTTGGGACAGGAAAAGGCTATTTGGTCCGGACCGTAGGCCCTACCGTTTCAAAGATTGCCTATTTTGAAGGTACACTAAATACCTTGCCGATAGGAACCAGCGTACCTGTAATTTCGGGCTGGAACCTCGTTGGGAATCCGTTTACCTCTGCGATCAGCATCAATTCGGCAGCAGGAACTGCATCGGGCGGGGCCAACCTTATCGGCGTCAATACCGACGCATTGACAGGGAGTTATGCGGCGATCTATGTGTGGGACGAAACAAAATCAACCACCGAATATCAGGTTGTCAACAATTCGAGCGATGCAACTTATGCACAGGTTGGCCAGGGGTTCTTTGTAAAATCTGCGGTTGCGGGAAATTTGAACTTTACTTCGTCCATGCAGGCACACCAGGGAACTGCCCCATTTAAAGCAGCCACTGCGCCAACTCCACAGATTAAACTGATCGCAGGAAGCAGTGCAGGTAGATCCTCTACAATCATCAAATTTATCGAAGGGACAACCGCCGGATTGGATGTTGGTTACGATGCCGGAATGTTTAAAGCCGATCAGCCGATTGCCCTCTACACCAAACTTGTCGAGGACAATGGCGTTGATTTCCAGTTGCAGTGCCTCCAACCAACCGGCTACGACAAAATGGTCATCCCAATCGGCATCGAATCCAAAGCCGCCGGCGAAATAGTCCTAAGTGTCGAAACCGTCCAATTAGACCCCACCTGCAAGGTAATTTTGGAAGACAAGCTAACCCACACATTCACAGATCTTTCCAAGAATAGCTATAAAGCTACAGTTGTTGCCAACACCTCTGGAATTGGAAGGTTCTACCTTCACACAAGCGACATCATCAGTAGCGTGGGAGATCAGGTGCTGCAAGGAAAGATAAAAGCTTATGCAATCAGGAATGTCGGGATAAAGGTAATCGGCGAAGTTGGCAATGACGCAGTCGCAACGTTGTACAATGGTTTGGGCAAGATGGTGCTATCCAAAAAATTGGATGCTGGCAACCTCAATATGATTGGACTTCCCAATCTATGTAGTGGTGTTTATTTCCTGAAAATCAATGACAATGTTGATTCACAAACAATTAAGGTGATGGTGAGGAAATGATTTGAAAATACAGTAATTTGAAAATGTCGTAGGGCGTGCCCTTGTGACTGCCCTTTTCAAAAGTTAGAATAAAAATTTTAAACCAGTGAACATGAAAGCGGAAAATGAAGAAACCTTAGTGGAAGAAGTAAAAGGAGGGCAAAAAATGACCCGAAAACAGGCTATTGGCAAAGCCGGATATATGGCCATTGCTGCAGCCACGACCATGATGTTGTTAAGTGTTCCAAAAGCTGCACATGCTTCTACCCCGGCAGCACCCATGGACGATACACCTTCCGGTGGCACCTGGACCAAACGTACCCCTTCACCATGACAAACAAACCCTCAAGGTTGCAATATCCTTGAGGGTTTGTTTGTTATCTAGCTCAAAGCATCATCGCAAACGAAACCCCTCCCCCCCCATTTGGATAGATCGCCGGAAGAATGACCATGTTGCTCTTTTTTCCCCAACGGTATTTATGGGTAAAGTAAACCACCTTTGTGGAAAAAATGCCGATACCTGCCCCGATCAGGACATCCGAAATCCAATGCTTGTCGTTCACCATACGGAGGACTCCAGTTGTTGTGGCGACAGCATAACCGCCCACACTGATCCATGGGGATGTGTCACGGTATTCCATATCGAGAATTGTTGCGGAGAGAAATGCTTGTGCTGTGTGGCCAGACGGCATGGAATGTGCGCCCCCATTTGGCCGTTCGCTTGTGATCATGTTTTTCATTCCATGGACAATCAGGTTTGTCAGTAATTCAGCCTTTGCGGTGATAATCGCCTGATTCAAAACATCACTGCGGCTCTTAACCCCAAGGGCTTTCAAGGCAAAAACTGCAACCCCAGGTACAAATTGCAACTGATTGTCGATGGTGGTTGTCCAACCATTTGCAGCATCCAGCACCTTGTCGTGAACAGTGTACTTGCTTAATAAACAATGTTTGGCAGGCAGCAAAGTCATCGTACCCAAAGCGACCAGCGAAGCTGGGATAACTGCGGCTTTTAACCACCTGTTATTTCGGGTCTCCTTTTGTAAATCATTGATTTTTAAAACTTTAATATTTACAGAGTCCATCGGCTGAAGTGGTCGGAGGGAACTGGTAAGATTTTGGGAAACAAACTGTGAATAAGAATCCCATTTTACACTTGAGGTCTGGTTTGGGTTTAAAGCAATAAAATCGGATGAAAAATTTACCTGGGCTGAAAGGGACTGTCCCATGATGAAGAGCACCACAAATATTGTTATTTTTGAAGCCATCACATTCGTTTATTAATGAATTACAAAGCAATCAAAAATATTTCAATTAGGAACATTAAAGCAAAACTACAAATCAATTAAAATTTCAATACATGGATGGCAGAAACAGGAACAACATTCGCCCGGGACTTGAAGTGGCGATCGTTTTAAAGGAAGATCAGCGGACCGGTGAGCTAACAGAAGGCATCGTCAGGAACATATTGACAAACAGTCAGTTTCATCCTCATGGCATCAAGGTCAGTTTGACCACGGGGGAAGTTGGAAGAGTGAAGGAGATTCGGGAGGAGTAACGGCTGGCAACTGGCGGCTGGTTTCTGGCAACTGGCAACTCGCAACAGCAACTCGCCGCTTTCAATATACAATTCTGATAAACTGATAATTATATATTTCATTGTATTTCTTTTTAACTTCTGGCAACTGTACAAATTTGAAGCATCCACTTATTTCCATTTATTTCAATTGTATTTCCACTTACCTCTTGCCTCCAAATTAATTTGCTCTGAATAAAATTTTCCGTAGGTTTGTATAAAATTTTAAAATTATGGCAACAAGAGATCTTTCAGATTACGATTTTAATTTGGTCCCAGATGGAAAAGATATGAGTTTCGGCATTGTGGTGTCGGAGTGGAATTACGAAGTAACCGGTGCTATGCTCCGTGGGGCTGTTGAAACACTTAAAAAACATGGGGTAGCAGAAGAGGATATCATCGTAAAACATGTTCCGGGAAGTTTTGAGCTGACCCTTGGTGGCCAGTTCTTTGCCCATTATACCGAAGTTGACGCGATTATCCTGTTGGGATGCGTCATTCAGGGTGAGACCCGCCATTTCGATTTTATCTGTCAAGGAGTTACAAAGGGTGCTACCGAACTGAATATGAAATACAATCGTCCTGTAATTTTTGGTGTCCTTACAACCGAAAATCAGCAGCAGGCTCTTGACCGCGCAGGCGGAAAACATGGGAACAAAGGTGATGAAGCAGCAGTAACCGCAATAAAAATGGTGGCATTACAGGATAGGTTTGAAGCGGATTATACAGAGGATGAGGAGGATGAGGACTAAAGGCATGGGGCTGAGGGCATGGGGTTTGGGGCACGGAGACGGGTCAGACCGGTGCTTCGACTTCGCTCAGCAACCTGCTTCGACTTCGCTCAGCAACCTGCTTCGACTTCGCTCAGCAACCTGCTTCGACTTCGCTCAGCAACCTGCTTCGACTTCGCTCAGCAACCTACTTCGACTTCGCCAGTAATTATATAAAAAGGGAAAATATTTTGAAGTTGAACTTATGAAAGACCTGTTGGACAATTGTATCCAACGGGTCTTTTGATTTCAAATCGTGACGATCATTTCTAACCTAAATGAATTCAATACTTTGAAAAAGGCAGTAAAGTGTTTCCTAATTTGGGGACCCCTCCCTATTGCCAAAATTTGATTGGTTATAAACTTATCTTGTATATATTCGTTAATAGCACAGAGAAAAGGGTATTTCGATTATCGGGATGTTTTAATTTTTGATTTTTAATTTTCACGATTGAATAATGGATTTGGCAACAACAGAACTACTGACATCGTTGAACACTGATAAGGAGACGATACTGAACGATTATTATCTGGCCTTTTTAAGCCGGCAATTAAGCATCCTCGGCCGTAAGGAGGTCCTTTCGGGACGCGCCCATTTTGGCATTTTTGGGGATGGCAAGGAGGTGGCACAAATTGCATACGCAAAGAACTTTAGGAATGGTGATTGGAGATCAGGGTATTACCGCGACCAAACTTTTATGATGGCTGCCGGATTGTTGAATCCGGAAGAATTTTTTGCCCAGATTTATGGGGATACTGATATTGAAAACAACCCTGCTACCGGAGGACGGAATTTCAACAACCATCATGCTACCCGGAATTTTAGTGATGGGGATGGCCTCGATAATTTACTGGACCAGAAAAATTCCTCTGCTGATGTTTCTTCAACTGCCGGACAAATGCCCCGTTTATTGGGTTTGGCATTAGCATCAAAGTTGGTCAGGGATAATCCTGAATTACAAGAATATACAAAAAACTCGATTACCGGAAACGAGGTAGCATTCGGAACAATTGGTGAATCGAGTACAAGCGAAGGGATGTTTTTTGAGACCATCAATGCGGCTTGTGTGATGCAGGTACCTATGGCAATTGCCATATGGGACAACGGTTATGGCATCAGTGTACCTGTTGAGCTGCAGACAGCAAAGAGCAGTATTTCAAAAGCACTAAAAGGTTTTGAGGCCAATGAACACGATCCGGGATGCAAGATCTTCAGTTGCCCGGGTCACGATTATCCGGCTTTGTTACAAACATTTGCCGAAGGGATCAATACTTGTCGCGAAAACCATATTCCCGTCGTTTTTCACATCACCGATCTTACCCAACCATTGGGACATTCCTCTTCAGGTTCTCATGAGCGGTACAAAGACGAAGAACGCTTAACCTGGGAACGGGCAAATGACCCGATCATTAAACTCAGGGATTGGATCCTTAACGAACAGATTGCTGACGAAGAAACAATTGTTCAAATTGAAAATAAAGCAATTGAGCGTGCCAAAAAAGCAAAGGAGCTTGCCTGGCAGTCGTTTGTCGTTAGTTTTAAGGATGAAAAGGAAGAGTTGATTCAGATCATAAAAGGATTGGGGAATGAAACAAATATGTTACCTTCCAAGGTTGACGAAGACCTTAAAACCGTTCTTTCCGCCGAATTTCCAACACGGAAAAAGCTGCTTTCGTTTGCCAAACAGACAATGGTTTTGTTGAAAGGGAACACTTCAAATCAAAAAGGGGGTCGGGATCTTGTTAACTGGATTTCAAAAATTGAAAAGAAAGGCCAGGAAAGATACAATACCCACCTTTTTTATGAATCCAATGATTCAGAGTTAAGCCATAAAATCAATCCTACCTATCCGGAAGATGTAAAGTTGGTCCCTGCCCACGAAGTTTTAAATGCCAACTTTGAAGCCCTTTTTGAAAAATACCCTTTGTTGCTGACGTTTGGCGAAGATACCGGACGACTTGGGGATGTCAACCAGGGAATGAAAGGGCTTCAGGAAAAATATGGTGTTGACCGTATTTTTGATACGGGCATCAGGGAAACCACAATTATTGGTCAGGGAATTGGACTGGCACTCCGGGGGTTCAGGCCAATTGCCGAAATACAATATCTTGATTACCTGATCTATGCACTTCCAACTATTTCCGACGATCTTGCGACCTTATTTTATCGCACGAGTGGTCAGCAAATTGCACCGTTGATCATCCGTACACGGGGACATCAGTTACAGGGGATGTGGCACTCCGGATCGCCAATGAGCATGATGTTGGGTTCATTCGGGGGCATCAATATTTGTGTACCACGAAACATGACACAGGCAGCAGGATTTTACAATTTGGTCTTAAAGGGGAAGAATCCAGCAATTGTAATCGAACCTTTGAAAGGGTATTATATCAAAGAGATGCTCCCTGAGAACCATGGGGAATATACGATTCCGTTGGGCATTCCTGAAATTATTGAGGAAGGTTCAGATGTCACAATTGTCACATACGGATGGAATGTGACAATTGCACATTCGGCACAAAGGAAATTAAAGGCCCTAAATATATCTGTTGAATTAATTGATATACAAACACTTGTTCCATTTGATATCTTACATTTGATCAGTAAGTCAGTTCAAAAAACAAAAAAAATACTATTTGTGGATGAAGATATTCCTGGTGGTGGGACTGCATACATGCTGCAGAAAGTGATGGAAGAACAAAAAGCTTTTCCCTTTCTTGAAGTACCACCAAAAACGTTATCAGCCAAAGCCCATCGCGGAGCATATGGAACTGACGGTGAATACTTTTCAAAACCCAATGCTGAGACAATTGTTGAAGCGGTTTATGAGATCATGAAGGAATCCGATCCGGTGAAATACCCGGGGCTTTATGATTGAGGCTGGCAACTGGCTATTGGCGGCTGGCAACTGGCTTCTCGCGGCTGGCTACTGGCGAGCTACCGATGTTGAACGATGGACATATTTCTATTTATTTCTATTTATTTCCAACTGGCTTATGTCAACAAGAAGAATTATAAATTATACGACCATTGTACCGAAAATATCGGGACAGGTCGCAACCTTATGGCTTGCAAGGCTTGAAGTTCACAATGCGCTGAATGAATTGATGATACGGGAAATCTCCGATTTCTTTGCCCTTATGGAAGATAACCATGAAATCAGAATGATCATTCTGCGTGGCCAGGGAAAATCATTTTGCTCAGGGGCCGACCTTCAATGGATGAAATCATCTTTCACCATTTCAACTGACGAAAACATCAAAGAATGTAAAAGTCTCACTGATCTTTTTGATCAGATTTTTAAAAGCAAAAAAGTTGTGATTGGAGCTGTTCATGGGAATACTTTTGGAGGGGGAAATGGTCTTGTTGCGGTTTGCGACATCGCTTATTGCATTGATGAAACAAGATTTTCTTTAAGCGAAACCCGTATCGGAATGGCAGCAGCTTCAATAACTCCATTTCTGTTGAATAAGGTTAAATCTTCGAATCTCAAGGAATTAATTTTCACTGCCAGGGTCTTTGACGGGTGCGAGGCTGAGTTAAACGGATTGGTCAATCGATCCTTCGCTACGATGGAGGAATTGGAAACGCACCTACAAAAGACTACCACGGCGATACTGGCCAATGGCAAAAATGGGATCATTGAGTCTAAACAATTAATTAACAGGTTGATAATCGAATCAATGGCGAATGAAATGAAGGAAATTCCTGCTTTGTTGGCCAGGATCCGGGTCTCACCCGAAGCTCAGGAAGGATTTTCAGCTTTTTTGGAAAAACGTAAACCCAATTGGTAAAAAACGATCAGATGATGTCGGTATTGAATTCAAAATATGACCCAAAATCATGTTCCCGATGTGGCAAAAACTTCATCTGTACAGGAAACTCCAATTGCCCTTGTCTTGATATTTTGATCCCCGAAAAGTTGCTCGATTCCATCGCCGACTATTACGAGGATTGTTTATGCCTTGATTGTATTGAGCAATTGAAGGATGTTCCCTAATCACTTTTTAATTCAAATTACCCAACGAATCCCCAATTTCATCCTTCTTTTCGTGGATCAGCTTGATAATCCTTTCGAGATAAGCTTCTATGTCTTCGCCTGATTCTTTTGGAATAAGCTCAAGTGCAGATCCAAAACTATTGATCAGTGCCATGTTCTTATCAAAATTGGTCCTTAACAGGATCGCATCGTTGGTTTCCCAATAATCACCTTCATCATATAAGTTAAAATCGGAAAGGTATTTCCCGTTCAGGTAACGAAACAGATGGATAAGCAATTGGTGAAGCTCTACGCTGGCATATTGGGTCTTTACCGACAACATATAGAGGTATTCCTTCTCAGTAGGGTCAGTGGATTCTCCCCAGAATTTCAGGTTCGTTATTGAGCTCATCCGCCCATTCGACAGGAAACAAATATCGACAGTTTCACAACCTGGAGGTGTAAAACATATCCCATAAATATTCTCATTATGCCCCAATTTCCCGAAATCGGTAATTGTAAACTGGCGATCGAAGACAAAGTATCTCCAGTTATGGACTTTAGCAATGTCCTGAACTTCATCGATCAATCCGGGCAACATTTCCGGATCGGCGATCTTTCCGTTGTAATGAAAACTTAAGCCCATAATTATTTGCCAAAAAGATGTTTAAAGAAAGTTGAAAAATTGGATTCAGCAGGTGTCCATCTTGGTGGATAAGCTTTGTTCCCGGCCTTCATGGCACCTTGTATTGTTCCATCAACACAATCATAACCTGGGAATAAAAATTCCATTGGAAAATAGTTATCTCGTGTAAATCTATAGATTGAAAATTCCCAATTGGTTAACTCACCTTTGTATTTAAGCCTGGCAACAGGCCCATCTTTATTTCCTTCAATCCTGTTCAAGTATAAAAATGCCCCTCTATAAGCAGCATAATATTTTACGCCTAAATTCTTTTCAAACGTTTTTAGGTTGAAGTCTGTAATCACCATGTTTGCCTTTTCCTGAACATCCATAGGTATTTTTAAATTTGCCATATTCTAGTTGATTTTATTCCCTACCCTTTATTTCAATTACAATAAACTGCTTTTTTATGCCATATACAAAAATAACGAATAATGGTTTCATAGAGATAATATTTTCTGGAATTGTGATTTCGGATTTGTAATTTCGGATTTGTAATTTCGGATTCAGTGGGATAATCAGAGCCTTCAAAGTTGATGCAACTATAAAAAGGCTGCCCAGAAATCGGAACAGCCTTTTTATCGTTTTAACAATCAAATAGTTAACTATTTTTTCTTATTGTAAGTGATATTTCTTTGTTGTTTTGTCATCTCTTCAAGCTTTTCGGCAAATTTCGATTTTTTGTACGGCATTTTCTGCTTTGCTTTCAGCTGTGCATGGATCGCTTCTTCATTGATCAACTTCTTGAAGATCCACATCTGAACAAAAGTAAATGCAAGCGACAAGAAGTAGTAATAACTTAATCCAGAGGCATAGCTGTTAAAGACAAACAGGAACATAACAGGCATCATGTACATCATTGTCTTCATTCCTGGCATCTGTTGCGTACCGGCTGCACTCATCTCGTTATTGTATTTCACGTAGAGGATATTGGCTACTGTCATTAACAAACAGAAAAGGCTCACATGACTTCCGTACCATGGAATCTCGAAAGGAAGGTTAAAGATGGAATCGTAGGATGAAAGGTCGTGCGCCCAAAGGAAGCTCTGTTGCCTCAATTCAATGGAGATCGGGAAGAAATAGAACATTGCCACCAGAATTGGCATTTGAAAGACCATAGGTAAACATCCGCCCAATGGATTGACCCCGGCCTTTTTGTAAAGGGCCATCACAGCTTGTTGGGATTCCATCTTTTTATCCTCCCCAAATTTCTTTTGGATCTCTTCAATTTCAGGTTTTAGCAACCTCATTTTTGCTTGTGAGATGTACGATTTATAAGTAAACGGAGCAATTATCAATTTAACGTAGATTGTTAATAATAAGATAATTAGGCCAAAATTTCCAATATAGCGCCTGAGGAAGTCAAAAGCCGGGATGATGATGTATTTGTTCACCCATCCGATAACGGTCCAGCCCAATGACAATTCTTCTTCAAGACCTATATTGAACTGTTTCAATGTATTGTATTGGTTCGGGCCAAAATAAAGCCTGGCTTTGAAAATTTCGCTGCCTGACCCTTCAAGCGGAATGGTGAGATCGGAGGTCATATCGGAAACAAACAAAGGATCTTTGTCCCTCTTTTTGGTACTTACGTGACCGTTAAGAAATGCCTTGTCGGCAATTAAGGTAGAGGAGAAAAAGAGCGTTTTGAAGCTTACCCATTCAACTTTGGTCGTCAAAGGTTTGGATTCAGATTTGGTTGGGGCAATTTTGTCAACCTGATCAAGATAATATTTGTAATAAGCCGTCGAATAGTTGTCTTCACCAAATTTCGAAACTTTTTCCTGGCGTGGCATTGCCTGTGTCCACGAAAAGTTGATGTAATCGGAATTGGCTCCCATCACTTTTTTAAGGCCGGCAGTATGGATATCGAACCCAACCATAAAGGAGTTGTGTTTCAAGGTGTAAACATATTCGATAGAAACCCCGTTTCCTGCATCGAGTTTCATCGATAACGACTTGGCATTCGCCTCGGTGTCCACATTGAATTTTTCACGTCCCTCTTTCCCTTTTGAAACAGCTGGGCCTGAAACCGTTAAAAGTGAATCAGTAACCGAAGGGGTAAAATAGAACTGATCGGTCTGGATACTTTTATTTTGCGAAAAGAAATTCAATCCAAAACGGTTTTCATCTCCATCAAAAAGAACCAGTGGTTCACCGTTAAAACGTTTATAACCTTTTAATTCAACCGAATAAACCTTGCCACCTTTGGTTGAAATTTTCACCTTCATCAGGTTATTTTCGATTATAAAAAACTTTTCGACACCTTTGGCTTTGTCGGAGAAAACACCATAAAGACTTTTCAGTTCGCTATCGACACCAGCTGTACCAACACTATCAGCGGGTGCATTGCCAATTTTATTTTCGGCAACTGATTTATTTATTTTGGTCTGAATTTCTGCCATTTGCGCCTTATTGGCTTCAACTTGGGCGATTGAATCATTCTGTCTTTTGATCGCCGCCAATTGGGAATCGGAAGGTCTGGTAAAATAGGTGAAAGTCACCAGGATTAAGAAAATGAGGACAAAGCCTGTAATTGTATTTTTATCCATAAAAAGTATTGATCGTATTTTTTTATTTTGAGTTTTCGAGAACCGCTTTAATAAATGCAACAAACAAAGGGTGTGGTTGCAACACTGTACTGCTGTATTCAGGATGAAACTGGACACCTATAAACCAGGGATGGTCGGGAATTTCAACTACTTCCACCAAATTGGTATCAGGATTGATCCCAACAGCTTTCATACCTCTATTTTCGAATTTTTCAAGGAAAGCATTGTTGAATTCGTAACGGTGCCTATGCCTTTCAGATACTTTGGATTTACCATATGCAGCAAAGGATTTTGAATCCTTTTTTAAATGGCAGTCATAAGATCCCAAACGCATCGTCCCACCCTTATCAGTAATTTCTTTTTGCTCCTCCATAAGGTCAATGACCGGAAATGGTGTTTCTGGATTCATTTCGGTAGAGTCTGCACCTTCCAGGTCAAGTATATTACGTGCAAATTCAATTACGGCTATCTGCATTCCGAGACAAATTCCAAAAAAAGGCATTTTATTGATCCTGGCATATCTGGCAGCTACGATTTTTCCCTCAGTACCACGATAACCGAAACCGGGCGCAATGATCATTCCGCTACATCCCTTGACTTTCCGTTCAATATTTTCTTCAGTGATCCTTTCGGAATGGATCCATTCGATTTTAACCCGACAATCATTGGCAGCACCTGAATGGATCAATGCCTCTGAAATCGATTTATAGGCATCGTGGAGTTCAACATATTTTCCGATCAAGGCTATTTTAACTTCCTTTTGTGGATTGGTAAACCGGTAAAGGAAATCGTTCCAATCTTTAAGTTCAGGTGGGTCACCAACTGGAAGCCCAAGTTTCTTCAGCACGATCTCGTCCAATTTTTCGTTGCGCATCCTGATCGGGACTTCGTAGATCGTGGATACATCAATTGATTCAATAACAGCTTCTTTGCTGACATTACAAAACAAGGCCACCTTTTCCTTCAGTCCGGGTGACAACGGATGCTCCGTCCTCAAGACCAAAACATCAGGTTGAACCCCATTTTCAAGTAACGCTTTAACTGAATGTTGGGTGGGTTTTGTTTTGAGTTCTCCTGTTGAGGAGAGATATGGAACCAATGTGAGATGGATAAAAAGTGCGTCGGTACCCATTTCCCATTTAAGCTGGCGTACAGCCTCAATATAGGGCAACGATTCAATATCGCCTACTGTTCCCCCTATTTCTGAAATGACAATGTCGAATTTCTTTTTTGATCCAAGGTATTTGACGTACCGTTTGATCTCATCGGTAATGTGGGGAATAATCTGGACCGTTTTACCTAGGTAATCGCCATGGCGTTCCTTATTGATTACCGACTGGTAAATCCGGCCTGTAGTCACATTATTTGCCTGTGTGGTAGGGGAATTAAGAAACCGTTCGTAATGCCCAAGGTCCAGATCCGTTTCTGCACCGTCTTCTGTAACATAACACTCGCCATGCTCGTAGGGGTTTAAAGTTCCCGGATCAACGTTGATGTAGGGATCCAATTTCTGTATTGTTACCTTGTATCCTCTTGCCTGAAGAAGTTTCGCAAGGGATGAAGCAATAATCCCTTTTCCGAGAGAAGAGGTCACACCGCCGGTTACAAATATATACTTCGTTGTGGCCACAATAATTAATTTTTTTGTGTGTTCTAAAAGTTTGCAAAGTAAAGAATAATAATCGGAAACAGCGTACCCTTAGATTAAAATTCAGTAACAAAACCCCAATGAAAAAACCCGTTCCATTTTACCGGAACGGGTTTTTTTAATGATAAATCAATATTAGTTTACCTCTTCCTGGGAATCAATGATCTTCAATTTGGCCTTGAGCAGGTCGATCTGAACTTTGAGTTTTTCCATTTGAAGGTTGACACCCTGTATCAATGATTGGGCCCCACGGCTTGTACCAAAGAACCCAACGTTATTCGCCAATGTATTGAGGTCAATTTCAAGTTGTTTCAAATGTTGTGAACATCTGTCGCGTTCCATATTGATTTTTGTCCAACCCCTTGGAATCGATGCCCAATGTTCAATTTTGGTTTTGAACTTATAAAGCCCCATGTCCTGATCATCGAGCTTGAGCTGATCAAAAAGACCATCGATTAAGCTATGATATCGGATCTGCAATTCCTCTTTTTTGCGGAACGGGACAAACCCGATTTCGGCCCATCGATCCTGGAATTTTTTGAGTGCTTCCACATCCTCCCTTGTATTACCTGAAGGTTTGAAGGCTTCAATTTCTGCAAGTAAAGCTTTTTTTGCCTTGTAATTTTCGTCCTGATCGCCTGTTACCCCTGAAAAATGGGTGGTCTTGCGATTAAAGAATTCATCACAGGCACTACGGAACCTCTTCCAGATCAACTCCGATTGCTTCCTTGGAACAGGGCCAACTTCCTTCCATTTTTTCTGCAAAGCAATCAACTTATCGGTGGTGGCTTTCCAGTCGTCAGTCTCTTTGAGCTTTTCCGCCTGTTCGCAGATTTCCAATTTTAAAGCAAGGTTTTTATTGAGCTGATCTTTGCTCTTGTTCCAGAAATCACGCTTGTTTTGGAAAAAAGCATCATTGGCAGCCCTGAAACGTTCCCACACTTTTGCGTTCTCTTTACGTGGACCAAATCCAGATTTTTTCCAATCTTCCTGAAGGGCAATTACCTTTTCGGTGATATCGTTCCATTCTCGGGGATTGTCGGAGACAAAACTACAGTACTGCTCGGCTAGTTCGCACAACTCGATCTTCTTTTGCAGCTGCTCTTTCTGCGTGTTGCGTTCCTGCTCGAAAAATTGCTGATAACGTTTGTTTATTATGCTTGTCGCAATTTTGAAACGTTCCCACAACTCTTGTTTCCCGTCGCGGGGAACCGGGCCAATTTCGCGCCACGCTTCATGAAGTTTCTGAAGGTCCCTGAATGTGCCCAATGCATCTGACCCGGTGTTCGCAGCAAGCTCTTCAGCTTTGATGCAAAGTTTGGCCTTGGCGTCCATGTTACGGCGAAGGTCAAGGTCGCGAAGTTCACGGTTGATCTTCACAAAGTCATAAAACAATTCAACATGATAATGGTAGTTTTCCCAAAGGTCTTTTACTTTGGTTTGGGGCACCTGGCCAATGTCCCTCCATTTATCCTGCAAATTGTTGAATTCCTGAAAAGTCATATTGATTGACTCTTCACTGTTGATCAAAGCCTTGATTTCCTCAATGATCGCCAGTTTTTTATAGTAGTTCTCTTCCTTTACAGCTTCCTGTTTTTTATTCAATTCACCCCGCAGGTTCTTGTATTCCCTAAGCAGGTCCTTAAGATCGAATTCATAGGGATCAACCTGAGCTTCGAACAATTCCTCCTCATGTCCCTGTGCAATGAAAGCACTTTTTTGCTCCTGAATTTCGGCGTTCCTGATCTTGTAAAAACATCCTTTGATCGCTTCGGCATGTGGACGGATAGAATCGACAGTCCCTTCAGCCAGAATCTTACGTAATGTATTGATTAACTGAACCTTACTATAAGAAGAATAATCGTGTATTGGAATTGCATTGGCATCAGGTTCACGGTCGCTGAAAAGGTCATCGTCATCATCGTCAATTTCGGCAGTTGCCTGAACGATTTGATCGATTAAAACTGTTTCAGTAGTTCCCGTATCATCGACAAGCGGTTTTGGAAGTTCCTCGGTAACCAATATGGGCTCAGCGCTTTGAACCTCTTCAATCCCTTCCTCCAATTGTGCTTCAACGATCGTTTCTTTCTCAGCTTTTACCTCAATAACCTCAGGTTCGGCTCCGGTTTCGGATGAAATTTCAATATTTTCATCTTCAACCTCTTTACCAGAACTTTCAGGATCGACAGCTATTGTTGTAGCCTCAATGTTTTCAACTGTTCCACCACCATTTACAACTCCGATTTCTTCGGATGTTCCGTTTTCTTTCAACTCGTTAGATTCCATCTGCAATTTCGTTACGGCGATTAAGCCAGGATGTATATTCATGATTAATTTCACGAAAATAGATATTTACAATCGAATCCTCAACTAATTCCAAAACATATTTTTATTCCAAATAAGAAAAGGGCCTCCAACTAAATGTTAGAAGCCCCTTAAATCATTGAATAACAAAGAATAACAAACTAATTGATTTGAATGTCCTTTGTTATATTTTCTTTCGTTTCTTCCTTCTTAGGCACCTCAACTGACAAGATACCGTTTGAAAACGATGCAGTGATAGAGGCTGAATCGATGGTTTTGGGAACGACAAAACGCCTGACGAAGTTCTTTAACCCAAATTCGCGAGAAAGAAATTTTTCACCTTCATTTTGCTTTTCTTCAACATTGCCTTTAATGATCAGTACATTCTCCTGAAATTGTATCCCGATTTGCTCTTTTGTATATCCGGGGGCAGCAAGCTCTATCCGATAACCCTCCTTACTTTCGACAACATTGGCCTGGGGCAACGAATAACAGGTTTCATCTTTCAGATCACTGAGAAGATCGTTAAACGCGTTGACTGATAAAACATTGCATCCTAATGGATTTGAAAATCTTAAAATATTCATGACTTTTTAATTTTAATTGTTTGACTTAATAATTATGGTTGCAACATGGCCTCCCTATTGCAATTTATATACCAGTTCAGAATATGGCTCATTTCATTATAAATAATCGGCCATATTGGCTCGATTTGCAAAATGAATCAGCCATAATGACATGAATTTATCTTTTTTTGTCTAATTTAAGGTTTACCTGATTGTTTTACCCATTCGGGAATGGTACATTTGCAAAAAACAAACACATGCGCATAGATATTTTGACCGTCGTCCCCGAATTACTGGAAAGCCCTTTCAACCATTCGATCCTGAAAAGGGCCAAGGACAAAGGACTTGCAGAGATTTATATCCACAATATAAGGGATTGGTCAACCGACAAACACAAAAAGGTCGATGATTATGCCTTTAGCAAGGGCGCTGGAATGGTGATGCTTGTGGAACCTATCGATCTTGCAATCAGCGACCTGAAAAGTCAGCGCGATTATGACGAAGTCATATTTCTGACACCCGATGCCCGGCAGTTTGTACAGCGCGACGCAAATCAGTTGTCGCTAAAAGAAAACCTGTTAATATTATGTGGTCATTATAAAGGTGTGGACCAAAGGGTACGTGACCATTTGATTACGCTCGAATTGTCGATTGGGGATTACGTCCTCACCGGAGGGGAGTTGGCCGCAGCCATCGTTTCTGATGCCATTGTCAGGTTGATCCCCGGGGTTTTGTCGGACGAAACCTCTGCCCTGACCGATTCTTTTCAGGATGGTCTGTTGACACCTCCGGTTTACACCCGGCCTGCCGAATACAAAGGCTGGCGCGTCCCTGATATTCTCCTTTGTGGCAACGATCAGTTGATCGATGACTGGAAACAGGAACAAGCCTATGAACGGACGAAGCGGATCAGGCCAGATTTGCTCGGGGAAGAATAAAAGCTTGGGGCTTGGGGCAAGGAACTTGGGGGCAACAATCTGAAATTGAATATTTTTTGATAATTAGCCATCATACAATAAATTCAATCCCGTTAGGGACGTGATATAGGTAGAAAAGAAATTACATTTGGCAGGTTGTGTCCCTAACGGGACACCATATGATCATGCATATATTTTCTACCTATATCGAGTGCCTAACGGCACAACATAACACCGAAACAATCTTATAATAGACTATAAGACAATAATTTCAATCCCGTTATGAATAGGATATTGGTAGAAAGTAAATTACATGTAAAGGTTGTGTCCCGTACGGGACAACATATGATGCTACAAATATTTTCTACCAATATCTGGTGCCTAATGGCACTTTGGAAAACCGACACAATTTTATAATGGACTATCAGACAATTTGTTAAGTAAATCCCGTTAGGGATTCAATATTGGTAGAAAAGAAATTACATTTGGAAGGTTGTGTCCCGTACGGGGCACCATAAAATACCATATAAATTTTCCACCTATATCTGGTGCCTTACAGCAATAAAGAACACCGATAAAATTTTATAATATACTATTAAGCAATAAATTAGATGCCTTTATGGATGGGATATTTTCCAACAATATCGGGTGCCTAACATCACGTCATAACACCGAAACAATCTTAAATGGACCATCATACAATATATTCAATCCCGTTAGGGATGCGATATAGGTAGGAAGTAAATTACATATAAAGGTTGTGTCCCGTATGGGACACCATAGGAACCAGCAATTTTTTCCACAAAATCAAATGACTTACGTCAGATTGTCCTCTTCGTTGTAATCGACAGACTTAAAAATATACCGCTCATCGTAATCGACTTCAAATTTATCCAAAAAATCCAGATATTCTTCAATAAATGTTTTGTTACGATGATGAATCTCTTGATTTCTAATATATTGGATCACACTTTCAACTTGAGATTTGCTATATGAAAATGCACCATATCCTACCTGCCATGAAAAACGTGTTTTAACAAACCCTTTTTGATTTATCCATTTAGAGGAATCACCCTTAACGTCCTGCATTAAATCTGATAATGTTTGTGTTGGTCTCTGACCAAAAAAGACATGAATATGGTCAGGCATACCATTAATCGCCAGCACTTTATGACCATGATTTTGTATAATCCCTGTTATGTATTTGTACAATTCATCTTTCCATGATTTTTTGATTATACAAAAACGGTCCTGAACTGAAAAAACTGCTTGAATGTGAATTTGGGTGTAAGTATTTGCCATGATAATTGAATTAGGGTTTATCAAATATAACATTTTTTTCAATTTTATGATCAACGATCAACCAATAATTTCAATCCAATTAAGGATAGGACATTGGTAGAAAGAAAATATCTGGTAAAGGTTGTATCCCATACAGGACACCATAATGATCCCATAAATATTTTCTACCAATATTGGGTGCCTAACAGCACGACATAACACCGAAACGATCTTATAATAGACTATCATACAATTTATTCAATCCTGTTTGGGATGGAATATAGGTAGAAAAGAAATTACATTAAAAGGTTGTGTCCCGTACGGGACACTATATGATGCTACAAATATTTTCTACCAATATCTGGTGCCTAACGGCACTATTGATCTTCTAATAACCGTTATATAATTCATTATTAATATCTTAAACCAAATTCACACTCAACCTTTTTTCCTTCAACCCAAACTTCGATAATCCAACAATCCAGATTGCACCATTGGCAAAAATTACGAATGCAATAAGAAAGACTGAGCTAAAGGAGGCTTCGCTGCCCCGGGAGACAAAATTCGGCAGGACTGCAATTACTGCTGAAAGAAATCCAATGACAATTCCATAAAAAAGGAGGACAAGGTATTCACGGACCAACATTGAGGATACCTGACGAGAGGTAAATCCAAGTGATTGCAACAACGCAATTTCACTTTTCCTTTCAAGGATGGTCCGCGCCAAAACAACTGCAAGTCCCACAGTTCCGAGGATCAAACCCAATGCCCCCAATGCAATGAAGATCGACAAATAGGTATTCGTGATCGAATTAAACTCCGCCAATCGCTGAGCGGAAAGGGTCATTTCCCAACCATTATCCCGGAAAACAGTGTCCAGCTCCTCCCCCGCCTGCTGTTCCTTTCCTTTGGGGACATCGATCAAAAACAGGTTTGAGCCACATTTGGTTGGAAAATTCTTTATAAAATTGTCATTCGAGATCAGCAAATATCCCTGGAAAACCGAGGGTGCAAGTCCGCCAATCAATTTGACTTTCAAGGTATCACCAGCTTCGTTTCGGTAAAGCAAGGTATCGCCAATGGCCAAACCAAGGCCCCATTGAATAACTGTCTGGTCGGCAATAGCAGGAATTACTCCATTAGTCAAAGGTTTATTTAAGGCCTCCCAAACACTATCTGCATCTATATCAGGACTTTGATCGGCAAATTTGAACCGTCCTTTTAACTGTTCAGGAGCAGCACCCAAAATTGCAGGATTGGAGACCCTGTTCAGGTTCAGGCAACTAGCATCGTCACCATCGATCCGGCTAAACTGGACTGCCGAAAAAACAGAAGTCAGACCTTCCGATTTACGCCGATCATTGTCGTTCAGGCTAAACAAAACCGGGATGGATGTCTCGGCAAAATAATGAAAACCTCCTGTCCCACTTGTCTTTTCATCCGCATTTGCAAAAAGATCCTGCCGGTTTGCCCCCGTCGTAACGACCAAAAACGTTCCCAAAGCAAATAAAATAACCACTGTCAGCGACCTTCCCAAATTACGCGAATTGTTCCTTTTGTTTAAGGCTACAATTGAAAAATCATCAGAAAAAATCAAACTATTACGTCTGAACTGTCGGTCTGCCAGCAACAACAATCCCATTAGCATCAATCCTCCCGAAAGGAAAAAGAGTCCGGAATTTGAAAAGTCCAATCTGATCAACTGGTAACCTGTTAACCCAATTGCGAATAAGAGTGAAACACCCATCAATACATTCTTCAGTACCGCTACCGAATGTTTTTGGGGCTGGTCCTGTAACCGCTGTAGCTCGATTGCATGACGTTTAAAACTACGGTTTACTGAAACGACAATTGTAAGCATCGCCATTATTATACTGATAAACAGTCCAATACATAAAGTAATCGGATTAATGGAGATCTCAAGGACAGAGGTTCTCACAACAGCCCACCAAAGGGTATTCAGCGCAATAAAAACCAGCCTGGTATAAAAAACGGCCAGGACCAAACCTGCCAGGCCTCCGGCAAGCGCGACGATGAAGCCTTCCGAAAGCAATAATTTGCGGATTTGATTTCGCGTAAATCCGATCATCAGCAATGTCCCTATTTGTGATTGCCGGTTTTCAAGGTTGAGCAGGAAAAGCAAGGAAGTCAGAATAAGGGCTGCAACAAGGATAAAAAAACTTAGGCCGATAAACAACTGACTGAAATCCACGCCACCTCTTGCGGCTTTTAAACCGTTGTCCCTTACTGAAGTAACTACAATCCCCAAATTTTCAGGCCTTAACGATGCTGCAAACAACTGCCCGTACTTTTGGTCCGAGAACGATTTCGCATCAATACGGATGGCTGTATAATTTCCAAAACGGTTCGACCATATCTGATGGGCTTTAGTCGATGATATAAAGGCTTTTGGAGTTCCTTTGTATTGTTTCCAATAGGCTTCGTCTTTGTCCCTTATCGCATCCAATTTGATCGGAACTCCCGCTTCCCATTCACGGCAGTTTTTTGCATCCGACATTCCCGGCAGGTAAGGCATCAGGTCGCGGTCACCATATCTTCCCACGATGGGAACAATCTCCTTTACAAAAAATCTTGAAGATTTTTCAACAAGTTGGCGCAACGGGCCTATTTCATAATAGTTGACAGTCAACGAATCGCCAGTCCGGATATTCAAATCATCAGCAACCCAGTTATTGAGAATGATATCATTGACATTTAAACCCTTATCATCAATTGTTGAAACAAAGGAATAAGGTGTTTTCTTACCTTTAAATTCAAAGCTGTTGGCAAAATAAGTCAGGATTGGGTGTGAATTTTCAAATGGTTTAAAGGCATTGACAATTTGATCATCGATAAAGACACGTTCAGAAGATATCTCCATTTCCTTCGTGGCAATCACTTCCTTAACTTTAAGCCCTGCATGTTCAGCAGAAAAACACTTTCCCAATAACTTGCTGATATTTAATTGATCGGCTGATGGGGCACTGATCAGAAGGTGATTGGCCTTCCCATCAAATTTCATCAGGTTGTTCAGCTTTGCAAGCGAAAGGAAAAGGTTGTAAGGTGCTGTCTGTGAATTTTTCAGGTTGAAAAACCCCAAAGTATGTTGGTCGGCAACTTCCTTCACAGTTGCCCTGAACGAAACACTCGTCTCGGCATCCGAAATAAAAGGTGCGTTCAATGGGATCAGGCTTGCTTTTTTGATCCTTGTGAGGAAGGTATCCCCTTTTTTAAGGTGAAGCTTTTCGGCGAGGTTCTGGCTGATGATTACCTCGTTTGCCTTCAGATTCCGATAGATCGCAGAATTGGCAATCTTTTCAAACTGGTCGTCAATACCTGTAATCTGAACTTTATTGATCCGCTCGGCACCTCCCTCGGCAACAGCCATTCCTTCCAGGATCAGGGCTGGAGCCACTTCAAAACCACCTTTTGCTGCGAGTTCTTTAGCCAATTCTGTCCTGAAAAACCTGTCAACAGTCGATATAACATGGGTCGTGCTCCCCAAACGGAAAAATGCCGACTGTTCAAGGCTGAAAGTGACCGAATCGCCAATGATCAAACCTCCGGTCAAAACAGCAGTGCTTATCGCCACTCCTATGGCTACCAGAAGATTGGCTTTAAAATAGTGGACAAAACTATTGAAAGCAAGTTGAAAACGCGTCATTGCAGGATACCGTTTTTTAGATGATATACAATGTCCATCTGAGAAGCAAGCTCTGTCGAATGGGTGACAACGATCAAAGATACCCCCTCTTCGCCACTCAGGTGGTTCAACAATTCAGCAAGATGACCTGCATTTTCTTCGTCAAGTGCACCCGTTGGTTCATCGGCAAGGATCAATAGTGGTTTGTTGATCAATGCCCTCGCAACTGCTGTCCGCTGACATTCACCACCTGAAAGTTCGGATGGTTTTTGATTGCGTTGTTCCCATATACCCATCTTGCGGAGAAGGTGCTCGGCCCAATCTTTCTCTGCTTTTCCGACAACCTTTTTTATGGGCAAAACTGGTAAAAGGACATTTTCCCACATCGTGCATTGCGGCAACAAGTGGTGCAACTGAAATACAAACCCAATTTCCAGGTTACGGAAATGTGCCAGCTCTTTTGGTGTATATCCAGTGATCTTTTTCCCTTTGAACCAAATCTCGCCCAAATCTGGCTGATCCAAAGTCCCGATCAGGTTGAGCAAAGTTGTTTTTCCCGATCCACTGGGGCCTGCTATTGCAATTTTCTGATTGACAGAAACTTCCAGATTTAATCCATCCAAAACTTTCCTGAAATTATTTTTGAGCGGATCGCCATACCCCTTGGATATGTTCTTTAATTGAAGTATCACTTTAAAGAATTAATAATTAAAAATTAATAATTAAAAATTAAATTGTTGTATTAGGCTATTTAATCAATAGGGTTTGGTATGTACCAATCATTTCTTTGGCGTGGTCGTGAATATTAAAACTAGTTTCTACCCCTGCCCGTGCATTCCTACCAAGTTCTTCAAGTTTTGAAGGATCGGACAACAGTTTTGCCAAAGCCTCACAAAGCTCTTCAGGTGTGTTGGGTTGGTAAATGATACCTCCGTTAACCAGGTTGATAATTTCGGGAAATGCTCCCAAGGCAGGTTGTACTACAGGAACTCCGGAGGCCATAGATTCTAGCAGGTACATCCCAAAGGCTTCACCATTTCGGACAGGTACAGAGATTAAAGCTACCTTTTCAAAAAAAGCTTTGCGTCCCGCACCTTCGAATTCTACATGAAATTCCAGGTTATTATCCAGCTTTTCTTTGGAAATCCTTTTTTTTATTTCATTGATGTACTTTGTATCTGCACCTGTTGAACCGCCTGTAACAATGAGTTTTACATCATCAAATCCGACTTTCTTCTTTAAAACGATAAATGCTTCAGCTACAATATCGAAACCGTTTTCGTGGCACATCCGCGAAATGTACCCAATGTTCCGACCTTTATCTTTGGTTGATTTGAATTCATAGTCACCCGGATCGACACCTAGGTACATACTTTTAACTTTTTCCTTTGGAAGGTCCATCCGTTTTTGCATCACATCCGAAAAGTATTGGCTCACAGCAATAAAAAGATCGACATCCTTGGCCTTGTTGCCCATCAGGTTCCATATTTTATCCTGAAAAGCCGGTTGCATCGCGTCCACCCAAACATCTTCATCCTGTAATGAGCAAACTACCGGTACATTGAGCTTCTCTTTGATCCGGTGTGCCAAACCAAGCAACAAGGCATTTGAGATATGGACGATGTCGGGTTTGCAGTGCTCCGCCATCCAGTCAACAAGCAATTCCAGTTCTTGATGTTGCCCACCATCTTCGCCAAGCAACATCGATACGGTCATCTCTTCAAGCCCTTTGGCATTTGTTGATCCGGCCATCGATGCAGCCATCTTCATCAATGGTTTTGAATTGAGTATTTTGTCGAACCAACGCGGTGCTTTCCTGAGAATGGGATAAAGTTGTTTCAAATAGATGCTGATCGCACCATAAAACACTGGTATATCGCTGATATCGCGTTCATCGGAAAAGATGGGAAGGTACATTGGAATTTTAATCACCTGATGGCCTTGTTCACGCAATGCGACCACATATTTACTGTCCCTCAGGCAGTTTCCGCAATAAAAACTACCACCTGATCCGGGTATTATCTGGACAATGTTCATGATTTAAAAGATAAATTGTGTCAATATAACGTTTAAAGTCTTTAAGGGTTTTAAGACGAGGCTTTTCGTTTGTTAAAACTCTAAGACCTTTGGTTTATCCGAATTATTTCCCAAAACAATAAACCGTTCCATTCAACGCGCAGACGACCATCAGGTTTTCAATCACTGCGGGGTTATGGAGGATGGAATTGCCTACTTCATATTTCCACACGACCGAACCATCCGAAAGTTTGAGGAGGGCAAGGTCACCGCGCATGTTGGCAGACAGTACTTTATCCTTAATGATAACAGGTGAGGCTTCGACACGGTTGCCACTGTTGACGCTCCAGATGAGTTTACCACTGTTTTTATCGAAACAATACACAAATTTATCGCGGTTGCCGGATACGACCCGATCTCCCGATAAGGCAGCAGAAGCCACAAAAGGTTGTTTGTTTTCCTTGTTTTCCCAGCTCCATGACTTTTTCTGGTTCACAATGTCCACCTTCGAAAACAATCCGTCGTAATCGCCGATATAGGCCATCTTTTCGCTTACAGGGCACGAACCTGCAACGTAGGTCGCCACATTGATTTTGGAGTCCGATTTGCCGGTTGCAATGTCAACAATGTGGAGGAACCCGTCACATCCGCCAAAGATCGCCATCCCGTTAAAACAGGCTGCTGCCCCATTGATGAAATTATCAGATTCGTAAGCCCATTTCTTTTTCCCGGTTTCGACATCCACACAATGAAGATTGTAATCGTAACTTCCTACAAGTAAGTACGTCTTAGATCCAGATTTCCAATAATTTGCAGACCCCATGATCTCATTGTCGGTTTTGTATTTCCAGATCAGCGATCCATCCGAAAGTTTCAAAGCGTAAAAGGTACCGTCAAGGTTGCCAACATAGACATTATGGTTCAGGATCAATGCGGGAGCTTCGATTGAATTTTCGGTCTTGTATTGCCAAAGCAACTTCCCTTTCAGGTCGAGACAGGAAACAATCCCATCAGTAGCCCCGATCACGATCTTACCTTCACTGATCACTGCGGCTGATTTGATATTGTCGCCTAATTGAACACTCCAAAGTAATTTTGGCTGGTCAGGAAAGTTCACATTTGTCGTTCCCAACAGGTCCTGGGAGCCGCGAAAGTTGGGCCAACTCACAGAATTCTGGCCATTCGCAGTCCCAAAAGAAACAAAAATTGAAATAATAATTGAAATAAATAGATATAATATTCTCATAATTAGTCCTTTAAAGATAAAGCACCGGTTGGGCATGCTTTTGCTACTTTTTCGGAGGTTTCTGCCAAACCGGCTTCAACAGTTTCATTGAATGGGACTCCAATCACCACATCGAATCCGCGCCCGATAAATGAAAACCCAAATTTTTCCTGATATTTGGAGGTCATCCTGACACAAATTCCGCATTTGATGCATTTCAAGGGTTCGTAAACAATGCGATGTGCAAAGTATTTTGTAATCGACTTCCGCTCGGTTCCCATAAACCTGCGCTGATTGGCATGGTATAGACCCGAAAAGTCCTTTAATTTGCAGTTTTCGATATCGCGGCAATCGCAGTGGAGGCACCTTCTGGCCTCAGCCATGGCCTCCTCTTCGGTATAACCTTTGTATTTTTCAACGTTTATCCTTTCTTTGCCATCCGATTCCTTAAGATATTCCGAAAACTCTGATTTTAAGAGCTTTCCAAAATGCGAATTAAACAATCTGGGTTCGCCCTTTGGCACTTCGCATGCTAGATACTGGGCTACTGAGTAGGCCACCTCCTTGCCCTGTCCCACAGATCTTACTGCAAGCCTTGAAGGGCGCAATGAATTGCCAATTGCAAAAACACCCGGAAGGGAAGTTGCATAACTATGGAGATCGGCTTCAATCCCTTTGGCAACCGTTGTAGGTCCCCATTTTTTGATTTCGTCAAAATGGATCCCAGTTGCAATAACAACCGAATCGTATTCTTCTCTTATGGCTTGAAATGTTAATGCATCGAAATGTTTGCCCCCTTCAAAAACCACTCCTATTTTCAGAATGGAATCAATTTCCTTGTCCAAAATATCCAAGGGTAAAAGCTCAGGTTTAAGATCTGTCCTTAACATACCGCCAGGTTTGTCCTTTTTATCGAAAATCACAGCCTGGAAACCATTTAATTGAAGGTAATAGGCAGCGGCCAATCCGGCCGGTCCAGCACCAATCACTGCAACTTTCTTCCCGTTTAACGGAAGCGGATCATAAGGATGAAGGTCATTTTCATCACCGACAAACCGTTTCAACAGGCAAATCGATACCGAAGTGTCCAATGATTTCCGGTGACACGCCCCTTCGCAGGGTGCAGGGCAGATCCGGCCCAAAATTGCAGGTAATGCAATGTCCCTTTTAACCAACTTCAATGCTTCTGTAAACTTGCCAGATGCAATTAACCTGTTCATTTGCGGGATTTCCATATGGGCTGGGCAGGCCACCTGACAAGGCCCTTCGCAATCGCCGATATGTTCGCTCAGCAGCAGTTCGAGTCCGGTCTGACGCGCCTCAAAAATCTCATCATCGTCGGTAATCACCGACATCCCTTCGGTTGAGGTCATAGAACAGGATGGGAACAACCTGCCATTGTTGGCGTCCTTGACAAGGCACAACATGCAGGAGGTGAAATGCCCCAATTCCTCGTTAAAACAGAGTGCCGGGACTTTTACCCCGGCCATATCAGCAGCCTTCAGAACCGAGCTACCCTCCTTAATTTCAATGTCCTGACCGTTTATTTTTAAATGAATCATCCCTATAGAATGTTTTATAATTCGCTAATCAATTTATTCCACCTCTCTTTGTGTTCAAATTTCAAAGCATTATCTGTCTCTACCAACTTAACGTAATTCTCTATAAACTCATATGGGTTTTCAAGCAATCTTAGGTAGTATTTCAACGAATCCATAATCCCATTTACAATAAGCTGACAACCATGAATATTCTTAATCCTCTGAATTTCAATTGATATCTTATCCATTTCATCCTTAATAGGATAATGTGCAGTAGATAAAATGTAATATCGTTTAACCGGAGTGGTCTGAAATTTAGAATAAGCGTCCTGAACCAATTGAAATGAGATTGGAATTCCATGTTTAACTTCAACAGCTTCAAAGGAACGGCTATTTTCATCTATCACCTCCACATCGCCTATTCTACCACTTCTGGTGTCTGCCGAGGTATGGCTTTCTATTGGTAGAAGTTTCTTATTTTCAAATCGTTTGGCTTCAATTGTCAAGCACTTATAGATTGCATAAATCGCTAAAACAGGTAAACGGGAAGCACCTTCGGCTTGATATTTTGAGTTAAAATGGAGATCCAACAAATCCAAAATAGATTTAATAGAAAGATTTGCCGGCTTTGCCAATTCAATGATCTGTTTATTTCGTTTCAATATTAAGCCTTGAAAAATATATTGTAAATAAAGCGCACATTTTGCTCCGTTCTGAATATTGTCCAAAATACCAAGAAATGCAGTTTTTAAAATATTGGGTTTGATTGCTCCAGTATAATTCCTATCGTATGGTACTTTCTGCTCTAAAGACCTTGTTAGCCAACCACTTTCGGCCATTGCGGGAAAGTGGCACGATTTAAGGAAAGGAGTGATATGTTGAGAATCAAAAGTTCTTCCCGAGTATCCCCCCTTAATGCTGTTTTGATGGTTTCTGATGTCCTGCTCAGGGTGCAAGGCTTTATAAACAATACTTGTGATACAAACTGTTAAAATGCCCTTAGCTTGTTCCGAATGTTTGATAATTATATTAAGGAGATCTGTTTCTTCTACGGTTAACTGTGTAGTTATAAAATCATTAGAAGCAATTAATTTAACCGAAACATCAAATTGATTATTTAGAAATTCTTTTGGTTCCATACTATAATAATTGATCCTTTACTTGTTTTATTACTTCTTTAACCATAGGAACACAAACAGAATTTCCTATTTGTTTATATAGTTCACTTGTATTGCTGATTTTAATAAAATCATCGGGGAATCCCATCAACCTGTAACATTCGTTTATTGTGAGTTTCCGGACGGTACCTTCATCGTAAATCCAGAACCTGCCTGAGGTTTCCTGCGAAGGCAATGCAGGATGAAGGCCTTCCGAGGAATAGATCCGGTTGGGTTGCTTATGGACCCTGGATAAATGTTCAGTTCCGGGACGAACACCTGCCCCCCTGATCTTTTTATTCCTGTGACCGACAAAGATCAAACCTGATTCCTGGCTCCTGAAATTTTCAATCAGCGTATAGGGTTCGTTTAGGTATTCAAATTCAACGTCTTTTTCCAGAAACGGTTTCAATATCATTTTTGGTTTTTCGGTAATTTTAGAAAAATCAAACTTCTTTTGTTTATTGCCTACGATGATTATCCGTTCCCTATTCTGTGGCACCCCAAAATCCGAAGCGTTCAAAACCTTCCAGGAAATGAGATATCCCAAATCCTCAAGATGTTTTAAAATGATCTTCAAGGTATTGCCATTGTCATGATGGACCAGGTGCTTGACATTTTCCAAAACTACTACCTTAGGTTCCCGTTTTTCGATAATTTGTAATACATTGTAAATCAACGTACCACGAGTATCTTCAAAACCTTTCATTTTACCTGATATGCTGAATGGTTGGCAAGGAAAACCTGCTACCAAAATATCATGATTGGGAACAATGTCCAGATTAAGTTTGGTAATATCACCAAAGGGAACTTCCCCAAAGTTCAGTTCATACGATTTTTGAGCATAATAATTGTATTCAGAGGTAAATACACATTTTCCATTTAACTCCTGCATTGGAATACGGAAGCCTCCAATTCCCGCAAATAAATCAATAAAAGTAAATTCTGTCTTATCAGGAGGGGGAAAAGGAACATCAAAATCCATCGGTAAAACCATCTGAATCTCTGGTTCGAGGACACAGTCCAATTGCGCATTTAGCTCATTGTAGAATTTGATTGCTGAATCCTTGAAATGCGGTGCAACTCCATTTTCATGGTTTTGCAAGTAATGGGTCAGGAAAGCGAGGTCATTGTTGTCACCTTTCTCAATTTCAAATTTCAAATTTTTCTTTATCGTTGTATATTTAACCATTACCCTCGCTTTTTGACAAAATTACTCAAAATCGGGCATAGTTCTTTTTTAAAGTTTTTGATTTTATCAACAATTAGGATTTTCTATTCTTTCTATTTTTCCTTCAATCCATAAATCTCTATCGTTCAGTTATTAGACCAATTAAAACCGTTCAACTCTATGTTCAAGGAAAAGATGAAGGTACTGTTGTCGATTAACAGTTAATGATTTTTTCAGCAACCCCCCTGGCCTGTTTGATCCGGTCGCCCATACCGATCCCGTCGTTGATATTGCCCGCGAGAACCAGACCGGGATAAACATGCTGGATAAATTCGATGGCATTCAACCTTTGTTCCGAGGTAATTGTATATTGTGGAATGGCATGTTGATACCTGAAAATTCTGAAAAGATCGGGTTTGATCCCCTTCACATGCAGCAGTTCGCCAACTTCCTCATCGACAAGTGTTTTGATCTCCTCATCATTCAAATTGAAGTATTCACCATTTTTGATCCCTCCCAAAAAAACGGAGAGCAAAGCACCATCTTTTGGGGCCCGGCCATTAAAAATAGAAGATGGGAAGAGTATGCCAAGGATTCTTCTGTTCTCAATAGTTGGGACCAGTCCCCCGAAAGCACTGGTGTTTATTCCTTTCCACTGTTTGTATCCCATTGCTACCTGCACAACTTTGGCATATTCAAGGTTTCCTATCGCATGAAGGTATCCCCTTTCAATGAATGGTAACAAAGCTTCAATCTGTTTTCCTCCAACTGTTGAAACCACTCTTTCAGCCTTCAGGTTGATCGTTTCGCCATGCTTCACCAGGGAAATCTGAAATCCTTTTTGTTCCGGTTCAACCACAACATTTTGACAATCAAGCAAAATATTCTCCTCTCCAATACTTTTGACCAGTGCGTCGATCAGGTTTTGAAGTCCTCCTTCGGCGGAAAACACTTCCCTTGTCGCTTTTTTCAAGCGCTCACCTTTGGGTTTTGTACTTTTTTTTATTGTGCCGCCGATAATACTGCCATAGGTTTGTTCGAGGTTATATATTCTGGGCAATGCGAATCGGGTCACCAAACTTCTGGGATCGCCAGCGTAAATCCCTGAAATAAACGGATCAACGGCATAATCCAAAAGACTTTTCCCGAGCCGGCGAAGGGCAAGTCCGGCAATACTCTCGTCAGGATTTGTCCCTTTTTTGCGGAAAGGTTCACCCAATAACTTAAGTTTATCCCAAAAAGTAAAAAGTGGAGTACTTATCCAATCGATTATCCCTGATGGCAATACATGCCACTTCCCGTCTTTCCAGATCAACCGCTTTTTTGCCTGCGGATTGGCTATTGTCATTTTACACGAACCCGCCAGATCATCGAAAAGTTCAGCAATTTCAGGATATGAAACAACTCCCGTATTGGGACCTGCTTCAATTGTAAATCCATGTTCTTTAATTGATTGAATTACTCCACCCGGACGGGTGCCCTTTTCGACCAAAGTGACACTCATCCCACTTTTAACCAGGTAATGTGCTGTTACCAATCCGGTTAGCCCTGCACCTATAATGACGACCTTTGAATTATATTGTATCTTCATGATTAACTTTTGTACTAAAATCACATATACGCATTTGTGACCAGCATGGTTACGTTCAACCGAAGACAGGCACAACAATTAGTGATTTGTAAATGTAATCTGTTTTATTACAATTAGTACATTTAAAACATATCGAATGTGGGCCAATTCGATATGGCTTCGATCTCAGTTTTTATCGTCGAATAAAAATCATTGAGGATCAAATCGGGGTTTGATTCGGTGCGGGTATTTAGGAGCACTGCAAAACTGATATTTTCGTTAAGCCTGCACAAGATCGAAGATGTTCCAGGCAACGAACCAAAATGGGCCCAGCTTTTATCCCCAAAGTACATTTGGTTGAGTGTGGCAACCGATACCAGATCAGGTTTTACAGTGTTCCTGTCGATCCTGACAATAAATCTTGCCAAATCTGTAGCTGTGGCAATCCATCCCCCATGCGAATCCATTCGCGTAATATTCATATTGTAAGGATTGCCGTCTGGCTGATAGTAGTTCACCTCATTGGGATAACGGTCATAATATGTATTGCCTCCTATTTCCATGTCGGTAATCCCACAAGGCGACAAAATCATCGACTTCATGTATTTTTGGTATTCAACTTGTGCCACTTTTTCGATGACACGTCCAAGCACACAATAGCCAAAATTAAGGTAATAGTAAATGGAGTCTGGTTTGTAACGCAAGTAGCGATTCGCCAGCATATCGGTAATTAATTGTTTGTGAGTATAGTAAATGTCTCTGAACATGACATCATCGGGATAATTTGTCCATCCTGATTTATGGTCCAACAGATTTTTTATTGTGATCAAATCCTTTTTCGAATTGGCAGGTGGCACTCCATAGTCATTACCCAAAATGCCATTTGTGCCAAAGACTTTCCTGTCCAGGGTGATCAAACCCTCTTCGACCATCTTTAAAATGGCAATGGCCGTAATCGGTTTTGAAAGGCTGGCAATCCGGTAGAGATCATCATCTGTGGCAATTTTTAATGTACTTCTATTTGAGTAACCGTAGGAATGGGTATAAACCAATTTTTCATCTTTTACAACAGCAATCTGAAGCCCTGGCACATTGTAAGTGGTCATTTTTGCTGTGATCGCACTGTTCAAAGAAGTCGGATTGTAAGGTACAGGGGTTACAAAAGTAATTGTATTCCCATAGGCAGTTCCCACACCATTGGTGGCATAAGCCCTTAGAAAATAGGTTGTACCAGTAAACAAATCCCTGATTTTGCTTGTAAAATTACCCGGTCCAAACCCATCGGTAGTTTTGGAATCTGCAATGGTAGGGTTACTGGCCAGCCCCCAGCAAACACCCCTGGCCGTAACTGCCGCTCCGCCGTCGGATGAAATGTTGCCGCCACCATTGGCCATTGTTGCAATAAGACCCGATAATGCATTTGTCGTCACGTCAGGCACATCGGCCGTCGTCAAAGATAGCTGTTCACCATAGGATATTCCGGTACTATTTGTCGCATAAGCCCTTATATAATAGGTCTTGCCTGGAAGCAATCCTGTCACCAGACTTGTAAACGTACCTTTTCCTGAGCCATCGGTTGTTTTGTTGTTTGTGATTGTGGGATTCTGAAGCGTGGCCCAGCATACACCGCGGGCCGTCACCGCTGCACCATTATCGGAAGTAACATTTCCTCCCGTGCTGACCACCGAATGCGTAAGTACAGAAATTGGTGAAGTTGTTACCACTGGCTCCATAAAACCGGCATTAAGCCTGACCCATGTTCCGGCAATATACAACGACAAGGTACCCGAACCATTCGAGGCACAGTCGGTGCAATAAACGATCAGTCCGTTAGCAGGATTGGGAATAGCGTTCATTTCCAAACGGGTCATCCGGGGTGGCAAAAATCCCTTATTCCCCGACTTAACATCCAAAATTGCCGAATTGACAGGTTTGCTGCCATCTGCATTAATGGCAACCTGTGAAAACAGGGAACTGCTTTTAATCAAGAGGAACAATATAAATGCTAAAGTCCTGATTCTCATTCCAGTCAATTTCTAAATAAATAATTCAGGTAATTCACCCAAAATTATAAATAAAAATTTTGCATACAAACCCTCCATTGAAAATGAAAACTCCCCCACCCTATTTGAAAATAATTAAGGATGAGGGAGTTAATAATATTGTTAAAACCAAGGTCAATCGATTGCTTTATTCTGAAGGAATCAAACCATTACAAGGTAATATTCGTGGTAACGCCACCAACTGTAAGGGTCGCCTTGTTGTCGCAGGTGCCGTCGCCAAAGTTGATGGTTCGGGCAGCTTCCCCTGTCAGGGTAACCTCCACAGATCCGCTTGAGAACCATTGGCACGACATCTTTTTAACGACTGCACTTGGGAATTTGGCTGTCCAGGCAGCACCTTCCCTTGTAAGGCCCGATGCGGCACCTTCGATACGCCATACATCATCATCCTGTGTCAATGTAGCAGAACCTTCCGATTGAAGCCTGACATATTCCGCACGATAGGTCATGAATTTCCCATCCGGGAAAATGATCTTGGCCTCCGTAAAAACAGCATACCGTGGCCAACTGTTTCCTGGATTAGGGCCTTTGTAGGTAATTCTATGGACACCCGAGATTTTATTGCCATCGCTAACAAAATCGCTGAACGAGAATGTTGCGACAGAACCAGTTTCTTTCATCAAACCAGAAAGGGAAACAGAGATTTTTCCCTTACGAGTAATCCCATCACCGGTACCTGCGCAACCTGTTCCCCAGTCGAGGGAGATCACAATTGGGAAGGAATTCAGATTTGCAGAAAGCGCAGGACAAGTCAGGCCTGTAGCTTTCAGCCCGTTTGTGCTGAAATAGTTGTCAGTAATGCCGTTCAAAGCATCAAAAGTCTGATCTGCGATGACCACACTCTTTTCAGCTGTGATGCTCAAAGGGGTCGTCTGAGTAGTTGGGGTAACATCTTTTTGGCATCCTACCATGAAGAGCAACATCAAAACCGTTATAAAGCCGGAAAATCTAAGCGTTTGTGTTTTCATTTTAAGATATTTGGTTGAATAGAACAAATGTATATATATATTTTTGAATATATTGAGAGTATTTTGAAAAATATTATCAAAATTTAAGAGTGCCGAAAAGCTTGTCTTCGTCGGTTTGCCAATCAAATCTTTGCAGCATCGAAAAGAAGATCAAGGTTGGTTGCCAATCAAAACCTGGCAGCGTCAATAGACCTGTCAACATTGGATTTTGGAAACGGATTTGGTTTGAACGAGACTGTCTGGAACTGCGTAGGATGATGGGTTGCGTTCCGAAACTTTGATAAATGGTAGGTATTAAACGAAGAAAATCCGATGCAGTCTGTTAAATGGGTGGTTAATTTTCGTCGGATGTTTTTGTTACCATCTCCTCCTCTGAGTCGAAATCCTTACACATGCAATACTCGATCCCAAACGGGCAATTTGCAGGTTCGTAATCACAAAAAGTAAAATGCTGTCTCCATCCACCAGGCCAATGTTGGCATGGCTCATCCAGATATTGACGGAGAATTTCGTACCTACGTTTGGCAGGAAGGCCTTCTGGAAATTCGGGATAGAAAGACCAGGCTACCCATAGAACCTCAAATTCATCTGCCATTAATTCAAGTTCTTCCAGTGAAAGCATTTCGGATGGGGGAAATAATTCTTTTTCGAGCCCAAACCATTGGCTCATCAGCTTGTCAGGACTCTCTTCAAGCATGTCCTGATAATCTGGGTCAAAAACGCCATCGGGAATCGGTGATTTTGGAACACGCCCGGCTGCGAGGTGCATGTCGGCAATAAGCTGGTCAAGATAATTCTGTATCATGATGCGAAATTTTGAGGTTATAAAATGGTTTTAACTTTCATGTAAGTTAATGAAAATCCGCAACATTCAGAAGGTATTGGATACAAAATTCAGGATGATGAATTAAAACCAATATTTACCAGTTTGTGAACTTTTGAACTATCTTTGTCTATTAAAATCACGGAGCCATGAGCAAATATATCAACCCATATACCGATTTTGGTTTCAAAAGGCTGTTTGGGACCGAGGGGAACAAGGATTTGCTTATAGATTTCCTGAACTGCTTATTGTCTCTAAAACATCAGATTATTGAGTTGAATTTCACCAGTTTGGAACTACAGGTTGAGAACAGGGCTGAACCAAAAGCTATCGATGATTTACTTTGTAACAGTGCAAATGGTGAACTGTTTATTGTAAAAATGCAAAAAGCAAAACTCAATTTTTTTAGAAACAAGGCATTGTTTCCTATCAATTTACCAGATAAAAGCCAGGCCCAGCAAAATGATTTGGATTTACATCATTTACCCGTTTTTCATATTGCTATACTTGATTTTCCTTTCACCGAGCTTGAAGAAATCCGCAAATTTGACTCAAACGCAAAACTTTACGATCAAGATGGTTTCGTTTTCTACGACAAATTGGGATTCCGTTTCCTGCAAATGCCCTTCTTCAACAAAAAAGAAAACGAGCTGATATCACATTACGACAAATGGTGTTATTTTCTGAAGCATCTTGAAACCTTTGACGACATTCCCCAAATTCTCAAAGAACCAGTATTTTTCAAAGCATTTAAAATAGCAGATCTTGACACTATGCCTCATAAAGAATGGGAAGTTTATCAGCGAAGTAGGTTGGTTCAAATTGAATTAAAAGCTGTTATAGATACGTCAAAAGAGGAAGGAAGGGAAGAAGGACGAGAGGAAGGCGAAATAATCAAAGCACGGAAAATCGCGAAAGAGATGAAGGCAAGAGGATTTGCTATTGATGTCATAGCCGAAATAACAAATTTGTCGGATGAAGAAATTGAAAACCTCTGATAATCAGGCTTTTTTTAGACAAGATGTCTGGAACTGCATACTCTGACAGGTCGTGGTAAAAAATTCTAATAGGCTGATTTTGTTTTAAAAGACCTTTTATTGGCAAATGTATTTTTGTATTGTGTCTTTATCCTTATATTTTCGTACATAGCCAATTCTTATTCAATGTTTTACAATGGTGGATGTTCATTCAAGGGAAGTCAGGAGCTTTAATATGAACCGGATTATAGTGAAAATAGACTAAGACAAATTGATAAAAAATATTTAATTTTATAACCTAAAATCAATCCAAAAAAAACGATTAACCAATGGATTTTTCTAAATATTTTGATATATTTCTTATGAATGACCAGCCAACGACATGTCCCAAATGCGGATGTAGAACGAACCATATTTGTGATTTACCTGATTCCGTTGAAATATCACAACTTCATATGTGCCTATCAAGTATTTGCAAATTTATTTTCATTGTTGAAGAAGACGCAGAAATTCAAAATTTAGTATGAAAGAAGGACAAAAATTGTGGACAAGGGATGAATTGATTTTAGCCATAAATCTTTACTGCAAACTCCCTTTTGGCCGTTTACACAGATTAAATCCAGATGTAATCAAATTAGCTGGACTTATTGGCAGATCGTCCAATTCCGTTGCTTTCAAGTTAGTTAATTTTGCAAGCCTAGATCCAAGTCTTAAAGCACGGGGAATAAAAGGCGCATCAAATGCAAGTAATTTAGATAAGTCGATATGGAATGAGTTTTTCGATAATTGGGATGTTCTTCCCTTTGAAAGTGAAAGATTACTTGCAAACTATGAAAATACTACTGTCGAAAAATTAAATTATATCCCTGAGGAAGAGCTTCCAAAAGAAGGGAAAACAAGGGAACAAATAGTAAAGGTTAGGGTCAACCAATCTTTTTTTAGAAGTTTAATATTATCATCCTATAACAATTGTTGCTGTATTACCGGTATTATTCAACCGGAACTATTAATAGCTAGCCATATTAGACCTTGGGGACTAGACGAGAAAAATAGATTAAATCCAAGAAATGGAATGGCGATAAATGGCCTCCATGATAAAGCTTTCGAAAATGGATTATTGACAGTAACTCCTGATTTTCAAATTAAAATCTCGCCAATCCTGCTAAAGCAATATAAAAATGACTGGGTAAATAACTACTTCATCAAATATCATAATAAAGAGATCATCTTGCCTTCAAGATTCCTTCCAGATCCGGAATTTTTGAAATATCATAACGATGAACGATTTAAACAATAAAATTGGAATTGACAACTCTTAACTCAAAACTTGTAATCTCATTTTATCAGATACCGATAATGTGGCTTCTGTACCTTGCCTGATGCAATAATCGGAAATGCTCTTACTTGTTTGTTTCCATCAGTTAGGACAAAAGGGTCAATAAACGGTTTAAACCTCACAATTTCAATTTGTTGTACGATCTAATGACCGACAAGGAAATATTGTCGCCGCAAAACAAGAAATACTGTTTGATGAATTTGGAGTTGATTTCAAAATATGGTTTTAAAATGTAAATACCTAAATATCTATTAATTAGTTAGTTTATTGATTTGAGGTTGGTTGGAAGGGATTTCTCCAGAAACGAATCCGTCCCATCATTTCAACGATTGTATAACCACTACGCGGTACGGTCCCAGAATAATGTTTTTCTACAATAATTTAATCGCTACGCGATAGGAATTGGGAAAGGAGTAAGATTGTCTTCAAAATGAAACCTATTTTGAAGCATCAATTTCCAGGCCGGAATAATCTTTACAGTTTTACCGGAAATTACGATTTCTCTTTCCGTTGAAGACGTGATAATAACCAACTGATTGCAATTGAAATAGTTGGAGAGTTCGATCAATCCATCGAGTTCACGTTGTAACGTTGCCTTTTCACCAATGTCCCAGCAAACCTGAATGAGGGCAACTGGTTTATCCCGGTCGATCAGAACAAAATCACATTCTTTTCTCCTCTTGGCAAAAAATAGGCCCCTTCCAAAAGGAAATTGACTTCTGAGCCACAGAAACACAATATTCTCCAGAAGTTTACCTTGGTCGTTGCTCAACGAAAAATTCAACGATGTAAGAAACGAATTATCGGCGAAATAGCATTTTTTTTCCAATGCCAGTTCGGTTTTAACAAGGGAAGGGTCGTATTTTCCTACTCGTTGAATGAAATAGATCGATTGCAATTGATCTGTCAGGGTATAGAGAAGGTTCTTGTCAAGCTTTAAACCTGCCGATTTCAACTCATAGTATATTTTGTTGATCGAAGTTGGTTTTCCGGTGTTTACCAATAACCTGGCAACAAGATATTTTAAGACAGGGATATTTTTAATCTCATATCTTTCTATCAAGTCTTTATACAACATTACATGGTAATATTCCTGGACAGTTTCATCAAAAAATTGGAAATCTGTCAAAACAAGCTCAGGAAAACCTCCCTTTGAGAGATATTGTGAAAAGCCATTTTGAAGCAAAATCCTATTTTCGGTAAGGACATAGTTATTGTCAAGATGCCTGAATTTACAATATTCGTCGAAGCCAAGGGGGAAAGCTTCAAGCTGTATGGTTCGGCCCCTGAGCGATGTGGCAATTTCCGAAGCTAGCAATTTGGCATTCGAACCCGATAGAAATATATTTTTACATTCTGAATCATAGATGCGCCTGATGAACGATTCCCAGCCATCTGCCATTTGAATCTCATCAAAAAAGAGATACACTTTTTCAAAAGGGATCGTAGGATTTAGTTCTCGGTATGCCTGTACGATAAAATCAAGATTTGATGCATCAAATCGCAACCTTTCATCATCAAAATTTATAAACAAGATAAATTCCTTATTTATTCCATATCAGTGTTTTTAAAATTTCTTTAATAACTAATTTCTAATGGTAAGAGTCTCATTCAATGATGTTTGTTCAAATATATTAAATAGCTTCCTGAATTTCAAAGCAAAATCAATAATTCTTTCTTGAATTCCAAGAAAGAATTTGATTTATAGAATTAATTAATTGAATATCAGTCAATAATGGGCATAAATCAGTAACTTCCCTAAAAGGTAAATAAGGTTGGATTCGAAGGATGACCCCTAGCTATTAAGGTTAAAAAAAAATGGAAAAATAAGGTTTGAAATCGCTTAAAATCGTAATTATCATTTTTTTATAAGGCACGGTTTTGTTTGAACCCTTTTCAAAACCTTATTTTTGTTTTTCCCGATCTCAAAAGCTACGGGTCAATATACGCCATAACCTTATTTACCTTATTTTCAGTTATTTATTTAAATTGTGCGAAAAACATACGAATCTTGAAATAGTGTCCGGGTGACTAGATTGCAGTCGATCTTTGTGCTGGCAATTGCTTTAAGTCACCGGGACACCCATTTCTAAAGTTAGTTTTCCTGACCGACAGTAAACGGTACAGAACAAAAGCCATGTCATTGCTTTAATGATATTTGGACCGCGAAACCCAGCGAAGGAAAGGCAAGCGATATCCGTCAGCAAGCTTATGTTTGGAAAAGAGGAAAGCACTCTACTGACGTGGATGAAGAACCTCATAAAAGTATGTGGAGCGAACCTGAACTATGTTTTTGGTGCAGTTGGCCAGCCGCCAGAAACCAGTTGACAACCGCCAGCCTCACATCACCTCCACCGCATTTACCGGGCAAACCTGCCTACAAGCATCGCACTTGATGCATAGCTCCGTGTTGATGACATGCTTTTCGTGGGGTTGGAACGGGATCGCATTGACGGGACAACGCTGGACACACAATGTGCAGCCAATGCAATTGTCGTTGACAGAATAATTGATCAGGGCAGCACATTTGCCAGTCGGACAAACACCGTTCAAGTGGGCTTCGTACTCTTCACGGAAATATTTAAGTGTGCTTAAGACCGGATTTGGCGCAGAACGTCCCAGGCCACAAAGGGATCCTTTCTTAGTCCATTCGGCAAGCTTTTCCAACTTCTCAAGATCTCCTTGTTTACCTTTTCCCGCAACAAGGTTGTCGAGCATATCGAGCATCCGTTTGGTGCCAACACGGCAAAAAGTACACTTGCCGCACGACTCTTCCTGCGTAAAGGAGAGGAAGAAACGGGCAATGTCCACCATGCAATCGGTATCATCCAAAACGATCAAGCCACCGGAACCCATCATCGCACCAAGGGAGGTCAACGATTCGTAGTCGATTGGGGTCTCCTGAAGGCTTGCAGGGATGCAGCCTCCCGACGGGCCGCCAATTTGTACCGCTTTGAATGTCCTGCCATTGGCGATACCGCCACCTATCTCTTCCACGATTTGCCGGATGGTCATTCCCATGGGAACTTCGATCAACCCACCACGAGCGACCTTCCCCGCAAGGGCAAAAACCTTCGTCCCTTTGCTTTTTTCGGTCCCGATTCGCATAAACTTGTCGGTATTGTCGCGGATAATATAGGCAATGGATCCAAATGTCTCGGTATTGTTGACCAACGTGGGACATCCGAACAGCCCTTTCTCAGCAGGGAAAGGTGGCCGCAAATGGGGAAAACCACGGTTGCCTTCAATCGACTGTATCAATGCCGACTCTTCGCCACACACGAAGGCACCTGCCCCTTCATAAATTTTCACATTGAAATTAAAACCAGAGTCCAGGATATTGTCACCGATCAGATTGGCCTCTTGGCAGATTTCGAGTGCCGCACGGATCCTTTTTACTGCGAGGGGATACTCAGCGCGGATATAGAAATACCCTTCGCGGGCATTTACGGCAAATGCAGCAATAATCATCCCTTCGATGATCCGGTAAGGATACGATTCGAGCAACATGCGGTCCATAAAAGCACCTGGGTCTCCTTCATCACCGTTACAGATCAGATATTTTAACTCATTGGGCTGTTTGGCAACCAGTTCCCACTTGACCCCGGTAGGAAAACCTGCCCCTCCCCGACCCCGTATGCCGCTTGCTTTCACCTTGTCGATGACCTGCTTTGGGGACATTTCTTTGAACATCCTCTTGATCGCCTGGAATCCTCCATATTGCAGGTACTCTTCCAGGTCTAGCGGATTGATCATCCCGCGATGTTCGGTCGCAATCGGGAACTGTTTCCCAAGAAAGGAGGAGACATGCTTCTCCCTTATATTTAATTCGTACCTCTCGATACCGTCCCATTTTTTATCGGTCTGGATATTTTCGACGGCACTCAACAACTTCTTTTTTAATCGAGACAATCGCCCTTTTGGTTGAAAATGGGATTCGACAATGTGTTGGATATCTTCAGGCTTCACCTTGGAATAGAGGGTGGTCTCCCCTTTTACCGGAACAATCTCTACAAGCGGAACCTGATGGCACATCCCCACACAACCCACACTTTTCAGCTTGACCCTAAGGTTGCTTTGGCTGATCGTATGTTCAACGGCTTCCTTGATTTCGCTGCTCCCGCTTGCCACGCAACAGGATCCCAAACCAATCCGGATCTCTCCTTGAATTTCGTTGCCATCGGCAGTCCGGAACCGTTTTTTCTTTGAATTCCCTTTCTGGCTTTCAAAATCCCGGATGATTTCGGCGGCCTTGTCGGAAGTGATATGCCCATAAGTGATATGGTCGATCTGAACAACAGGGGCCAAAGTGCAACATCCAAGGCAACTGACCTTTTCGATCGTATATTTCCCTGACTGATCGGTATTTTCACCCTCTTTAAGCTTGAGCTCGCGGCGCAAGGCATCGTAAACCTGACCAGCACCCTTCACATGGCAAGCTGTTCCAACACAGACCCTTACCATATGTTCGCCCACTGGGGCGAGGCGGAATTGCGCATAAAAACTTGCCACACCAATGATCTCGGCAGGTTTGATCTCCGTGGTATCGCTGACCCTGCGAAGGGCCTCCTCTGGCAAATATTTAAACTCCTTCTGAATCGACTGTAGGATCGGGATCAACGATTTCTTCGTTGTCCCTTTCTCAGCGATGATGTTATCTATCTTGTCAAGATCAATCATTATCAAGAAATATACCTGTTAATTTAATCATTTGTTTCGCGCAAAGCTCGCTAAGAACGCAAAGGGTTAATAAACAAATCTTTGCGGAACATTGTGGTCTCTGCGAGACAAATTTGTTTTTGTTTCAATCACAACACCATTGTTTCGCGCAAAGGACGCTAAGATCGCAAAGGGTTAATAAAGAAATCTTTGCGGAATTTTGCGGTCTCTGCGAGACTTACTGTTCCATCTTCGATCAAAAACCCATTGTTTCGCGCAAAGCTCGCTATGATCGCAAAGTCTTAATAAACAAAACTTTGCGTTTCCTTGCGAGCTTTGCGAGACAAATTGTTTCATCTTTCAATCAAAACTCTAAGTTTTGCGCAAAGTTCGCTATGAACGTAAAGTGTTTATAAACAAATCTTTGCGGAACCTTGCGGTCTCTGCGAGACAAAATGCTCTTGTTTCAAACACAAACCCATTGTTTCGCGCAAAGTTCGCTATGAACGCAAAGGCTTAATAAAGAAAACTTTGCGTAACTTTGCGGTCTTTGTGAGACAAATTGTTCCATCTTTCGATCAAAACCTTTTTTTCGCGCAAAGGACGCTATGAACGCAAAGGGTTAATAAACAAAACTCTGCGTGACTTTGCGATCTCTGCGAGACATATTTTTCTATCTTCAATCAAGACTTTTTTTCCGCGCAAAGCTCGCTATGATCGCAAAGTCTTAATAAAGAAAACTTTGCGTAACTTTGCGGTCTTTGTGAGACAAATTGTTCCATCTTTCGATCAAAACCTTTTTTTCGCGCAAAGGACGCTAAGATCGCAAAGGGTTAATAAACAAAACTCTGCGTGACTTTGCGGTTTCTGCGAGACTTACTGTTCCATCTTCGATCAAAAACCCATTGTTTCGCTCAAAGGACGCTATGAACGCAAAGGGTTAATAAACAAAACTCTGCGTGACTTTGCGATCTCTGCGAGACATATTTTTCTATCTTCAATCAAGACTTTTTTTCCGCGCAAAGCTCGCTATGAACGCAAAAGGTTAATAAATAAAACTTTGCGAAACTTTGCGGTCTCAGCGAGACAAAATGCTCTTGTTTCAAACACAAACCCATTGTTTCGCGCAAAGCTCGCTATGAATGCAAAGGCTTAATAAAGAAAACTTTGCGTAACTTTGCGGTCTTTGTGAGACAAATTGTTCCATCTTTCGATCAAAACCTTTTTTTCGCGCAAAGGACGCTATGAACGCAAAGGGTTAATAAACAAAACTCTGCGTGACTTTGCGATCTCTGCGAGACATATTTTTCTATCTTCAATCAAGACTTTTTTTTCGCGCAAAGCTCGCTATGAACGCAAAGGGTTAATAAACAAAACTCTGCGTGACTTTGCGATCTCTGCGAGACATATTGTTCTATCTTCAATCAAGACTTTTTTTTCGCGCAAAGGACGCTAAGATCGCAAAGGGTTAATAAACAAAACTCTGCGTGACTTTGCGATCTCTGCGAGACATATTGTTCTATCTTCAATCAAGACTTTTTTTCCGCGCAAAGGACGCTATGAACGCAAAGGGTTAAGAAACAAAACTCTGCGTAACCTTGCGGTCTTTGCGAGACCAATTTGTTTTTGTTTCGATCAAAACCCCATTGTTTCACGCAAAGCTCACTATGAACGCAAAGGATTAATAAAGAAAACTTTGCGGAACCTTGCGATCTTTGCGAGACCTAAAAAAGTCATATTTTAAGCACTTATCAATATTTTGGAAACCAATACTATACCTTATTTTTTTCCAACACAATAAATGAAATTTGGTGTGCGAACGAACATCTTTCCGTCCGCAAAGGCGGGCGTCGTAGTCATTTTTTCGCCTGCATTGCCTTCGCCAAGTATTTTTTCAGCTTTCCCAACTTCAAAGACCCTCATCTTTCCGGCAGTGTCGAAAATATAAAGTTTATTGTCGCAAATGATAGGCGAGGAGTAAAAACCAGGGCCATCTTCCTTGAACCAGTATTTCTGTCCTGTTTTTGCATCATAACAAGCAAGAACACCATAACTTGTTGCAACAAACAACAACCCATTTGCGGTTACCGGACTTGCAACTTCCGGCAGGTATTCGTCAGCTTCCCAGACCTTTGTACCTTTTATTGGATCGATTGCAACCAATTTGGCATATTCGTTGGCTGCGAAGACCAATCCGCTGCCATAAGCCGGGGAAGGACCTACTTCACCCATCATACATTCGACAGCCCAGAGTTCCTTTCCCGATTCGGCATCATAACCCGCAACCAAAGGCTCATTCGAGAGCACGACCTGAAATTTTCCGCTGATTTCCGCCAACATAGGGCTGGCCCATGAAATCTTGCCCTTTCTTGCAGTTTCCCAGACAGTTTCGCCGGTGCCAGCATTGATTGCAATCAGTTTACGGCTCTTGTTTGTATCGTATTGGATATAGACCTTATCTTTCAGGATAATCAGCGATGAAGCATGGCCGTAATGGTTATCAGGAACGCCAAGGTTACGCGCCCAAATCCGTTTACCATCCATGTCGAAGCAGATGATGTCCCCATTTGGGAACATTGCATAGACCTTGTTTCCATCCGTTGTGAGCGAAGGGGCAGCCAATCCGGTATCTTCTGTGACCTTCGGCGATGTGGCAGGACTGCCTGGAATCTGGTCAACTACTTGTTTCCAAATGCTTTTCCCGGTTTTGACATCGAAACAATAAACTTCTTTCGATTGCGGATCGGCACCCGAGAGAAAAAGCTTGTTTCCCCAGATCACGGGGGAGTTGAAACCCTTTTTCGGGACAGCCGTTTTCCAAATCACGTTCTTTCCTGAGATCGCATCCCACTCAACAGGGGTGTTTTTCTGGAAATAGACGCCATTTCCGAAAGGTCCGCGAAACGAGGGTGCGTTTGCTTTGATCGAATTGGAAGTTGGAAAACCGGCTTTTGCCACTGCGGCAGGTGCAACCGTAGCCGGAGCAGCACCTGAACTGTCAGGTTTCGTTTTGGCGACTGTTTTAACCTTTGCCATAACTGAATCTGCCTTGCCTTGTAGGGCAGCCTGAACCTGAGGTTGTGCGCCTACATTAATCACCTCAATTTTTTCCTGGTTATCGGCAGGTGCAGCTTCTGCAACCGATTCATCAACAGAATATTTCTTTAGATGATCCACTGCTGCAACTGAAGATCCGAGACCAAGAACGATCAGCACCGATCCCGTAATCATGACCCACCGTTGCGTCATCATACGGCTTGCCAGATCATCGGCTTCCTTGATATTGGGTTCTTCTATTTTCGATTTTAACCCTAAAAAATAGCGCAACGAAACGGCAAACAGTATTGCTCCAAACAACAACAGGTATCCTCCGGTTTTGACCTGCCATTGACTGTTAAAGTACGCTTTGCGGGCAAGCAGGTCGAAATTGCGGATCTCCTGTTTCAATTCGTCGCTGTTCGGTTCCTTGGCTAGTCTTTGGACAAGCGATACCAATGCTTTGCTTTCCAGAGGCTTGTTCTTTGCCATCTGTATAAAATTCAACAGCAACAGCAAAGCTACCGTGACACAGAAGATCCCGGAAATAACAGCAACGTTTAACGAGAATTTCAGTTTATTTTCTGGTTCCATTCCAATATTTGAATTTCTAATTTCCAATTTCAATCTATTTCTAATTTCAATCTATTTCCCTGTATTTCCCAATATTTCACTTTTCACCGGACAATAAGGAATACATCGTCCACAACTAAAACAATCTCCCTTAAAAGGTTGATAATCTGCATTTTTGCGATAGACGACCTGACCAAGCAACGTAAGTCCAATCATTAGTCCCATAAACCCACCGGCAATCCAACCACCGGTGTGAAACTTCTCACGGATCACTGTCGCCTCTTTCACAAGCATTTCCATCGATTTTCCCGATCCCAGGAAAGCCTGCACATCGAGGTTTTTCTGGTCATTATTCACTTCTGGATGGGTGATCAGCAACTCTGCAAGATAAACCGTCGGATTGGCTTTTGAAAGCCATGTGTGCGACATTGATCCGGCAAATCCACCAATCAGGATCCAAACCGGGATCAGGATTGCATAGATCAGAAACCGGTTGACACCCCAGGTGGTCTTCTTGGCTTGTTTCTCGTCGGTCGGAAAGTTGATGGCGTCAAATGGACAGGAATCGCTGCACAATTTACATTGGATACAAGCTGCCGGGGTTATGGCCAGGTGATATTTGGAAAACCTTGACATCCAATTCAATAAAACCCCATATGGACATAAAAACCGGCAGTAAGGACGTGCAACAAACATTCCCATTAACAGAAATGCTGCACCAAGCACAACCATATGAAATTCAGCATCCATCCTGAAGATCCCGACAAACGGGTCGTAGCGGCAGATGATAAAATCGGTACCTGTAGCCGCAAACAAGATGGCCAATGTCAGGTAGAGGTAAGGAAGGAGTCCCAGGGTTTTACGGAGCCATTCGGGAAGCGATATGGGTTTGACGATCAGCAAATCCTGAACTGCCCCCAATGGACAGGCTGCAGCACAGAAAGTCCTCCCAAAATACAAGGTAAAAACCAGCGGGATCAGGAAAAAAAGCAACGTGGAGATGGATATTGCATACCCCGGATCAAAAATTGTCAGTGCAACGTTCTGTATCGATCCGATGGCACAAATGCAACCATCGCGGTAAAATCCGAAATAGAGCAACGTGAACATCGACAACCAGAGCAAATATTTGCGCGACCGTTTCCTGATGGCGAGCCAACTAGCCAGGGAGATTACAACCAGGAGAATAACCACATCGAAATACTCCAATGCAAGGATCCGCGGCTCGGGGGTGATTGGACTCGGTTGGGTATAACCGTTCCCGAATTCCGGTTTTGGGAACCTTTGTTTCTGTGCCATTCCCGCTATGCTGAAAATCAGAAAAGAGAGAAGGAGCGATATTTTAAGCCAGTTTTTCATGTGAAAAAATCTTGTTTTTGGTTTCCCAACATCCTAAAAGATGATCAGAACATAGGAAAGCAAAGTTTACATTTGTAATTAAATATTTCTATTTAATAGTATATCAAACTATTATAGCGAATTACTTTTGTCACTAATTTTTTTTATTACTCCGATGCGTTCATCACCGTCCGAATGAACATTTGCACAATTACGAACTTTTGAGCGCGGACGTCTTTCACCTTGCAGCTCTTCCCTGGGTGGCGCAGTCCAGAAAGTTTTGATTATTGAATGAGCCATTGTTCGGGACTGCTTACCCAGGGTTATTTACAGTTAGCCCTTACAGGGTATTGATCTTGGAAGGAATTTGAACCTTTTCTAACAACAATCCCCATCCAGAACCTGTCATTGCGAACGAGCAAACAGAAATTCAATGGTTTGCAAAATCTAAGTGCGAGTGTGGCAATCCCACATTTGAAATACAATCATAGAATTTGTTAGAACTCTACCCCTTAATTTGGGATTGCTTCGTTTCGGTATTAATTTGAGAAATATACTGGGTCCACAATCGCTCACTCGCAAAGACAAATCCTTAATTTACAATGAGTTACCAAGATAATTGAACATTCTGTCCTAGATAACTCCACCAGTAAAAAATGCAAAGAACGAATTTTCAAATTTTCAAATTAACAAATCTTCAAATTGCCAAGTTTTCAATTTATGTACTCTTCGTAAAACTCCCCTTAACATTGTATGGTTTGCTTGCTTTCTGGCGAGCAATGGCCTGTGACGGGCACAAACGGGCAATGGAGCACTCGTTGCAGTTTAAGCACCTGTTCTGGATGATCTGTATATGCAACGACCCGTTTCCAAAAGAGGTGCAACCTTTGACACATTTGGCACAGCCGATGCAAAGATCTTCGTTGATAACATATTCAAAATAAGGTTCTTCGATAAACCGGCGTTGAATTGCGGCTGTCGGGCAAAGCTGGTTTTCGGCAGCTGTTGACCGTTTGTTGGCATCAGGTTTCAGATAACCACCGCACAAATCGCAATATCCACAAAGATTATAGGCATGGACACACTTTACCGCCGAGGGGGTCATCACACAGGATGTCGCGCACCGACCGCATTGGGTACATTTGAAAGGGTCGATTTGCCAGACATATTTCTCGGCCGTAAGATTTTTGGCAGCAAAGGCACCTACTGCGCCAAGTGTAACCAACATGGAAATACGGGTGCCACTCCTGATGAAATCCCTCCTGCTGTTCTTTGGTTTATTTTCCATTTCTTCTTACCTTATCTGCTTGTGGAAGTGTGCATTGCGATAGTTTACCGCAACCTTTGCATTGAGGTGCCAAAGTACAATTTTCAGGTGTTTCAATCTTCTGGTCATAAGCCAGAAAAGCACTCAACAATCCAATTCCAGTGAGAATTGTCAATCGTCCGCTCTTTCTGAAGAAGTCATTTCTGTTCATTTCTTATTTTTTTACAAATAACCTGATCATCTTTTTATCCAGATCGAGGGCATAAATAGTACCCTGATCGTCAACAGCCAAATCGGGTGCGTGTCCCTCCACTTTAAATTTAGAGGGTGTTGCCACCACGTTTGCAAATTCACCGGAAGGTTTATAGGTCTTAATCCTGACCACCCCTTTTTCGCTTGTGACGAAACTTCCATCGGGCAAAAAGGCAAAATGGGCAGGATTGCAACATCCGCTAAAACCTTCGATTTTAATCGAGGTCGCCTCCCACCATGTACGAAGCTTTCCATCGACAGTATAATTTTCCAAAGTATGTTTCCCCGGATTAACGACCCAAAGTTCCCCTGAAGGATTAAATGCCAAAGCGAAATAGGGACTTGGGATAATAAACCCATGAATCTGGTCATTCCCCGATTTTCCCTCGATCTCCCCCATCGGGTTACCTTCGATGTTAAATTTCCTCACGATCCGCTTCCCGGCATCAGCCACAAACACGATACCCGATTGTTCAGCAATGGAAGTAATGACCGTACTGTCGGCAAACGAATTCCAATCGGCAATTTTCACACCTTCCCGGTTTAACAGCAAAAGTGACTTTCTGTATCCTATAAAAATATTTTTGTCAGACACATAAACGCAAGTTGGCTTCTGGTCCAGGTTGACCTCTTGCACCAACCTTCCTGTGGGTTCGATAATTTGAAGTTTTTGATCGCCGACGACAAATAGACGATTCTCATGAAGCGCAATTCCCACTGGTTCTTCCAAATTGATTTTAAGGTTACGGCTTTCCCTATACTTGATCAGGGCAGTATCTACACGTGTAAACGAATCAATATTGTATTCATATGGATTGGCAGGTTGCTGATCTGGTTTGGTCGAATTGAAATCGATGGCAATAACCCCAACGATCACAACTGCCAGAACGATGAGAAAGATGACGATACCTTTGTTCTTCATATTTTGGAAATTAAAGGTTCATGTTGATGCAAACCATGGTTTTTGAATCCCTGAGCAATAAATATCCATTTGCAATAGCAAGCGGCGCCCAGGCATCTGCTCCATCCTGGATCACTTTGACCTGGTCGAGCTGGATGTATTTTGAAATGCTGGGCTTGATGATCGTCAACGTCCCTTCATCATCGAGGATAAAGAATTTGTTGTCGGCAATAAAAAAGGGACCCAATCCGAACCTTGCAGTTGGCCCGCTCGACCAGACCATTTTTTTAACATCGGAAGGATCGACACAAACAAACTGGTTACGCAACGAACCAGCATCTTTGGGCAATACGCCGAAAAGATGTCCTTGCCAGAAAACCGGGGTCTGCTGTTCGCAGGCCAGGCCAAAACGGGGAAGGTATTCCTGTAAAACATCAATTGTAAAATTGCCACCATTAGCCTTTAACTGCAGCATCATTCCTCCTGCACCGTAACCTGCGGTCATAAAGATCTTGCCATCGGGCATACAGACGGGCGAAGGTGCGATCACGGAATGGTTCCACGCCGGTGCTTTCCAAAGCACTTTTCCGACTTCTGCGCCATCAGCAGCCACCCCGACCAATCCGCCAATCGCACTGTAAACGTACATTTTACGTCCACCAAAAGTAAACGGCATGATCGAGGAGTGCGACATTTTCCAACCTTCCGGATTCGGGGTCTCCCACAATTTCTTCCCGGTTTCGCAACTTACACCAATCATCAAGGCTTTGCCACCAGTAGCAATTACCGCCACATCATTGTCGATCATCGGGCATTGTCCTGTGTACCAGAAGGGTATCTCTGTCATGTATTCGCGGGCCACGTCTATGCCCCATCGAAAATTACCCGTTGCACGGTCGAGGCACATCACATGGCAGCGGGGACCCATGGAAAGGATGTATTTGTCGGTGATTGCCGGAATCGTGCGCGACATCCCATGGTTTCGTTTGATGCTCACATGGTAACCCCTTCGCCAAAGTTCTTTTCCATCGGCTAAAGAGATACACCGTAAAAAATCGGCTTTTTCTTTCTCATTGTAATCAAGCAGATAAACCAGTCCTTTATAGATTGCTGCACCTGAATGTCCTTCGCCGAGTTGGAGCGACCACTTGACCTGTGGTCCTGCTGCACCGAATTTATCTTTTAATTTTACCGGCGATTTGGAGATGTTGTCGTAATCGGCTCCCCTGAACCGGGTCCATGATTCGCTCATCTCAGTAAAAGTTGTTGATGAAGTCTCGAATAATTTTCCAATGTCCACCACTTCCAGCACAGAATCAGCTGCCCCGCGTTTATCCAATCCGGGAAGGCTTTCAGAGAATTTTGACGTTGGATCTTTCATCAACCACCAGACAATTGCCAGAAATGCAATTATCGGAACCAGATAAAACAAATTATTTTGAGCTTTCTTTGAAACCATTTTATGCTTTAATATTGTATATCAGCAAGATATCACCATGGCGAATGTACAACAATCCATTGTAAATTGCCGGATGTGCCCAATAAGGGCCATCTCCTTTGTCAACCTTAAAAGTACTTATAATTTTTAAATCATTTTGATCGGGTTGAACAAGGGCAACATTCCCATTCTTATCATCGTAATAATAGAGCAACCCTTCGGCACTCGCAATCGATCCTTTGTTGAACCAATCTTTCACCCAGTTGGTCTTGCCTGTTTCCCAATTGACGGAGACCCAATGTCCTTTGGTATTGGTCAGCCAGTTGGAACCGTAAATATTTCCGTTCAATAGGATTGCCCCTCCATGGTGTACGTTCATTGAATCGTTCTGCCATTTGAGCTTTATGGATCTTCCGTCTTCGGCAAGTGAAAACATCAATGCCGGATGTTTGTAACCACTAGTAATGAAAATTTCGCCGTTTGCATAGATTGGATCGTTTGTATTGACCCCTTTCCCATTTGAGAAGGTATGGTAGGGTTCAACATTGAAATTCCACAGAACCTCACCGTTTGTGGCATTTATCCCAATCAGGTCGTTGCAGGTCTGGGCCAATACGATCTTCAAATTGTTACGCTCAATCAACATTGGGGAAGCGTAAGCCCTTTGTCCCCCAAGGCTTTTGGCGCTCCAAAGCAACTTTCCGGTAATTTTGTCATAGGCAACAACCGAAGCTTTGGAGCCACCTGTAACATAAAGGGCTGCATTTTCAGTCAACAAAACCGACTCAGCAATTCCCCACATGTGATATTCGCCACTGAATTCAGTTTGCGGATCCTGCGACCATATTTCTTTTCCATCCTTCGCATCAAGGCAACAAATTGTGCCCAAACCACCGACAAGATAAATCCGGTCATTTTGGATGGTTGGCGTACAACGGGTACTCGAATAGGATTTTATCCATGCACCTGAATAGGCTTTTTCCCAAAGTAAAATGCCTTTTAAATCGAATGCAGAAATCACGTCCAATGTATCGTGCTTAATACCAGTAATATATATGACATCCTTATAAACAACAGGTTGTGAATAGCCCTTTCCAAATCCCTTGATTTCGAGCAAAAGTTGGGGACCACCTTCAGGCCATTTTTTTAACAGTCCTTTGTCGGGATAAATTCCGTTGCGGTTGGGGCCCCGCCATTGGGCAGTCACCTGACCAAAAGAAGGAAAAACAAGGAGCAGCAATATAAAACCTAGTATTATTCTCATCTACAATAAGTTATGACTTAATATTATAAACCATCAAAACATCCCCATGACGAAGGTACATCTTCCCATCTTTAATAAACGGGTGTGCCCAATGGGGACCGGTTCCGTTGGTGACTTTAAAACTGCTGATCACGTCCCATTTTTCAGGATTTGGATTCACCAATCCTACATTTCCACCTTTCTCTTCATAAACATAGAAAAGCCCATCGGCACATACAATCGAACCTTTGTTATTCCAGTCGGTTTCGTAGCGGACTTCACCGGTGTCCCATTTCAGGCAAACCCATTTTCCTTTTCCATTACTGATCCAGTTTGAGCCGTAAATGTAATCACCATTCTGTACAACACCGCCATGGTGGTTGTCGAGGACATTTCCAGTCCATTTCTCGGATACAGAAGTTCCTGTAGCATCCATTTTCAACATCACACAGGCATAATCGTAACCCATCGATAAAAAGATCTCATCGTTTTTGAACAAGGGGGTATTTGTCCAGATCAGGCCGATCGCGTCGTCCCATTTGTCTTTTTTGTAGTATTTGTAGCTCCACGCCACCTCGCCAGTGGCAGGTTTCAACGCAATCAAGTCGGTTGAAGTAGCGGCAAGGATAAACCTGAAATTCTTGTATTCATAGATTGTCGGGGAGACATAAACCCTTAGTCCGCCAACACTTGCACTTTTCCAAACCAGTTTTCCGGTCATTTTGTCGAACGCAACGATACTGGTTTCTTTTCCGCCAGGAGAACAAATCACCTTATCATCAACAATCAATGGGGATTCCGAAACGCCCCAGTTGTGCCATTCGGCTTTGTATTCCTTGTCAACATCTACAGCCCAGCGCTCTTTTCCGGTATTGGCATCGATACAGACCAAACGGCCAACACCACCAACGACATAAATACGGTCGCCTTCGATGGTTGGGGTCGATCGTGTTTCAGGAAACGATTTTGACCAGGAACGGCCATAAGGAACCTGCCATTTAATATTGCCTTTAAAATCGATAGCCGACAGATAATCAAGTGTATCGATCATTCCTGTCACATAAATTGTCTGGTTAACCACTACAGGCGAGGAATAACCTTTTCCCAGTTTTTCGACTTTCAAAATCATTTCCGGACCATTTTCCGGCCACGACTTCAACAATCCCGATTCTTTAAAATTTCCGTCGCGTTTCTCCCCTCTCCACTGGGTAACCTGACCAAACGATGCGACAGCAAAAAGCAAAACCATTGACAACAAAAGAACCTTCTTCATATCAACAACTGTATTATTTACATTTAAAAACGAGAGAAAATGGATTTGGACCCATTTCTCCCGTTCCGGAAAATCACTCAGTACTGCCGACTTCCCAATTTATTTTATTTTATAAGCAATCAATACTTTTCCATGCCTGACAATCAACCTGTCCTTGTTAATGACAAGGTGGGCCCAATGCTGACCATTACCCAAGGCAACTTTTGTCTGGCCTGCAATTTTAAATTCTTTGGGCGTTGCAGGAACAAGTGCGAGCTCGCCTTTTTCGCTGTAAAGGAACAAAAGGCCATCGGCAGAAATTATATTTCCTTTGCCTATCGCCTGGGATGCATATTTCTGTTCGCCCGAATTCCAATCGTTGCATTGCCAATCTCTTGTATTATCGCCTGATTCATAGATATATCCATCAATTAAAACAGCACCGCCAATCCGGCTGTCAAGTTTTTTGGAGAACCAACCTTTTGTTATCTGGCTGCCATCGGCTTTTAAATCGAGTTTAACGCCACCCTGGCCATAACCACTAAAACAAAACAGACTGTTGTTAAAAAAGAGCGGCGTATTTGGATGGACGGCCCATTCGTTGGTATGCTCATACGACCAGAGCAGTGCCCCAGTTTCTGCATCAAGGCCTACGATGTGTTTTTCCATCATGGTTACCAACAATTTACGGGCAGGCAATCTTACGATCAATGGGGTGCAATAGGCCGATTTATCGCCGACACCTTTGCTGCTCCAGATCAATTGTCCGTTCATCCGGTTTAAGGCAACCACATTGTTTGTTGTACCACCCGGGGTTACAAAAAGTTTGTTGCCATCGATAACCAAGGTTTCGGTGACTCCCCAAGTAATATTCTGACCATCAAGGTCTTTCATTACATTCTTTTTCCAAACTACTTTCCCATCGGCTGAACTCATGCAGGTTATGATTCCGGTTCCTGTATAGATATAGAGCAGATCTCCTGCAACTGTGGGTGTCGCACGTGTTCCGGGATAGTTTTCAACCCATTCTTCACCATAGGAAGCTTTCCATAAAAGTTTACCGTCATTGGAAAGAGTATAAATATAGCCAACATTGTCAATGGCGCCCGAAAGGTAAATTTTGCCGTTCGCAAAAACCGGTGAGGAATAGCCATCGCCTAGTTCATCGCAATGCCAGAGAATCTCAGGGCCACTTGCAGGCCATATTTTCAATAAACCTGTATCGGGATAATTGCCGGAAGAGCCTGGTCCACGCCAGGTTGTAGGTTCCTGTGCCATGGAAGATGAAATTGTCAGTAATCCAGCGATCAGTAAAGAAAAAGCGTTCCTCATCATATAATAAAAAGTTAATTTTCCGGATAAAAATAGAACCATTCCACTGAACCTGCAAGGCAGGGATAATATTTAGTTCTGATCTAAATAATGGTGTCTGGCGGCTGGCAACTGGCGACTGGCTTGCTCGTGCTGGTGCTTGATTGGTCTTCGCAAAGTATATGGAGAAATGAGACAGGAAACGGGAAAATTTGAAAATTCGGCAATTTGAAGATTTGAAAATAGCGATGAATGAGGATCGTTTAAAAGCTTGAATTTTGGTAATTAAATAGATTTCAGTCACTTTTATTCCCAAAACCATCCTGTTACGGAGAAGGAATAATCTTTTTTGCATGGTAAAAAAGAACCGTAGGAGCGAAATATTGGTAGAAATAGAAATGACACCTACATAGGAGGCGCAATCAGAAAAGCACAAAAAAAATCAAACCTCAATGCGCCGGAAGGCAAATCCTAAATAATAATGCAATAACAGTTTAATACGAAAATATGGTCCGGGCCAACGGCACTCATCTTTTATTTGTTGTTCTTTTTCAACGGAATGAATTCCGTTGTTACAAACGGGTCACTTCATCCTGAGAAAAATGGTGCTGTTACTTTGTTTGAACTCGGCTTTTCCTATTTCCTGCAAATCTGCCGGTAGGCACAATAATCGCAATGCTGCTCAATGGTTGTCTGTGTAAATGGAACCTCCACATCAAATATTTCCTCCATCAATTCACGGAAAAGTGATTCAAACAAGGAGGAAACGGCCAAAAACTCTACCGGTTGATTGCCAATCTCTTTCGATCTGATCGAGGCATCAAAATCCTCTTCAAAAATACTCCTTAAGGCATAAATTCCAGGATAAATAGCTGGTAAACTGCTTTGGTTACGGTACAAGATATAGGAATAAACCAAGGTCTGAAATGCGGCCTTGTTGCGCATTTTATCCTCCTTGTCAAACAACGAACTCAGCAAATTGTAACTCAATTTTACGCTTCCAGTCTTGTAATCAAGAATATGCAATGCTCCATTTATACGATCGATCCTATCGATTGTACCGCCAATCAAAACATTTTTCCCCGAATCGTTGATTGGGAAAGTTGTTTTCACCTTCTCTTCAAGTCCTACGATTTCAAACGGGCAACGGACAAGGTCAACCTCAAGTACCTGCATGACATATTTTTTGACCACTTCATAAATCAGCCAGTTCCGTCCAGCAAGTTTCACTTCATCCTCCGGTTTGATCCCTTTAAAATAAACTTTCCTGAACGAATTGAGGATCGTTTCTTCAACAAATCCCTGATTTCCTATAATTGCCTTAATATCAATAGCTTCAACATTTCTTCCTAAAAAAGGTTGATACAACTTCTCCATCACATCGTGAAAAAGCAGCCCAAAAATAATCGGATCGACCTCTTCCGATATCTCTTCGGGTTCGTTCAGCCGGGCCGAATACCTGAAATAAAACTGCAACGGACAATTGAGGTATTTGTCGATTGCACTTGGCGAAAGAGGCTTCTCCCCATTCAAATAACCATTTAAAGGTGCCATCACACGTTCATCCTTAATGATGCTGATTGGTTTAACAGCAATATTTTCAACCCCAAAAACGATATTGGTTTCCGAAATCTGAAAAGGCGATTCCAATAGTAGTTGGTACAAATACCTGCTTTTTTCTCCTGTATTCATCCCACCTGCACCAGAATCATAGACAAACGTGACATCTTCGGCACGCTGCAGGAGCCTATAAAAGTAATAGGCATACATTGCATTTTGCTCCTCGATAGTTGGCAAACCGAATACGCGCCTTAGGTTGTAAGGGATGAACGAACCGTTTGAGGATATTTTTGGCATGATCCCATCGTTCATCGAAAGGAGGATCAAATTCTTGAAATCGAGGGTGCGTGTTTCGAGGATTCCCATAATCTGCAATCCCTCAAGCGGTTCACCTTCAAAGGGAATTGAAATCCCACTCAGGTATTGCATCAGGAAACGGAAAAATGCATCTCGGGAAACAAAATTATCCGATTCAAAAACCTTGACCCCATCGTTGACCAGAACATCTTTGAGCTTATTGACAGCAAGATACGACTGATAAAGGTATTCCCGGTAAATGGCTCCATTTTCATCATTGGCCTCATTTTTCAAATCGTCCTCCTCCTGTTCCCCGCTCTTTTTTTGCCAGTACAGAAAGATGACTTTGAGAATTTCAAGGAAATAATCAGAAAGCCCAATTATATTTTGCGGGGCTGCAAAAACTTGGTCAAGAAAATCACTTCTTCTTAATTCCTTGTCGGACAAATAGATCATATTATTTTCCAAAATAGTGTCAATCAATTTTTTACATGCTTCAGGTTCAAAATCCACGACCAACTGATGGCTTAAAACCCGTATCACATCTTTATTATAAAATGAAATACCATCCGGCGAAACACGAACATTCTTTTGTAAATCAGCTAATTGTGAAATCAAGCTGAAAACAGGGGTCATTTTCAATGGAAACCCCATTGTCACATTCACCTTTTCAATATTTCCTGGTAAGGCGTTAATGACAGGCAAAAGTAGCTCCTCATCACAAAGTACAATGGCTGTTTCATCAAAATTCAGTTCTCCCGAAACTTTCCGGATCAGTTCTCCAGCAGCGACCTGGGCCTGCCCAACCTGAGAGGCAATATTTACGATCTTCATCGTTTTAGGAACTAATCTAAGTGCATCACATTCAGGAATATATCCAGTATGTGGATATCTTTGGATATTTTTGCGCAGGAAATATCCAGCTTCCTGGGTAAGATCTTCGAGGTAATAATTGTCATAATCCCAATAAAAATTAGCCTTCCCAGTATCCTGGAGAAAATCGAAAAGCTCCTCTTCACACCGGTTCAGAGCGTTAAATCCAACAAAGGCAAAGTGTTTTCTGGCAAATAACGATGGGTCGTTTTTTAAATTTTGATTGACCACTTCCCTGTACAACATCCCTTCATAGGCAAGACCCTCAGTTAAAAGGGATTCTTTAAATTTCGAATAAACTCCGTGAAGGTCTTCCCAAAGTCTGATGAATTCCTGCTGATTTGGCGTCTTGTCCTGATTTGCCAGTGTTTTCCAGAAATCACCCAACCGTTCGCGCTCCTCATCGTGCAATGAACTAAACCGGTCGTTAATCTCCTTGAGTTCAGTGACATTCGTAAAAAGATCGCGTGAATTGACCAGATACTTGTCAACCTGGTCGAAATCATGGACAAGCATCTCGCCCCAAAAATAGAAATCGTCAAAAAGCTCTGTGGTTTTTGTCAACTCCCTGTAAACCTTGTACAACCGGAAGATCAGGCTCAAACGGTCGGGAACATGCAAAGGCGAAAGGCTTGAGAAAAGTTCATTGATCGTCATGATTTCGGGCGAAATCAAGGGTTTGTAGACCAGGCTGTTCAGATAATTTGTAAAAAATACCCCTCCCCTTCTGTTTGGGAAAACCAGCGTTAGAGTACCGATGTCTTCGTTGTATCTTTCGTACAAATGTGTTGCCACCTGTTTTAGAAATCCATTCATTCTGACTGATTATGAAATAGTTATATTTTTTAATAAGCAATTAGGATAAACCCTTTTACAGTTTGATTTGTTCCGCCTAACTTAAGAATATAATAGTAAGTTCCACTTAATACCTCGGTGATATTCCCGGAACCCTGTATACTATTCTTCCCATCCCAATTGTTTTGATAATCGTTATTATCAAATACAATGTATCCACTTCTATTGTAAATAGTTAAATGAGAATTTGGGTAATATTCAAGACCTGAGAAAATCAACAGGTCGTTCACTCCATCCCCATTTGGAGAAAATCCTTCTGCAATTTTCAATTTTATAGGCAGAACATTTACCTCTTTGGAGGCTGAGATTTGGGCAGAACAACCATTCGTCTGAATATAACGTACCGAAACCTGCTGGCTTCCTTCACTGTTCCAGATTACAGAAATGGAATTGGTTCCTGCACCTCCCGTGATCGTACCACCCGCTGAAACTGTCCAAAAATAGTCTTTCATATCTGATTCAGTCGAATAACTTGTCCCCGTATTGCCAAGGTAAACCTCTGATGGGCCTTTTATTGTCGGTACTGGTAGTTCATTGATTGTAACATTTTGAATAACCGTATCCGAGCCACATTCATAGGTATAGATTGCACTAACCTGATAGATGCCAATTTTGCGATACAGGTGTTTTGGACTGATCAGTACAGAGGTATTCCGCAGGCTTTCAGGGTCTCCAAAGTTCCAGAATACACTTGTAAGTATGCTTGGATCTGACAATTGAAATCGGGTGGAATCCCCTATGCACAGATTTGTTGGTTCAATCTTTGGCAGGTATGTATTGTATGACGAAAAATAGCCATACCGGCATCCTCCAGTTTGGTTTCCATTCATAAAGCCAAGGTGAAAAACACCTTTTGAATTGGTAACCATGGTCGGTGAACCAATTGGGATTTGGGTCAGATCGAAAGGCAACCGTGCAGCTACCCATTCATTATTTGTTCCCGGAACAACCCCAAAGGATGTGCCATTGATCAATGAAGAATTTCCGTTGATTTGAAATCCCGATTGATTTCCATTCTTCGTAATCAACATCAGGTAACATTCCTGCGAAGAAGTCCTCGTAAAAGTAACTTGCTGTGAACCTGTACATACAATCGATGGTAAAAGGGAATGGCTCAATTCACAACCATTTCCGGTAAGGTGCAATACATAAACAGGTTTGTCGGAATGGACATAAATTGAATTATTCACACCAAATGTATAAGAAAATGTCTGACTTTCGTTTATGGTTGCTATTGGGGTTGAACTTCCATTGATGAAAACATGGGTATTGTCCTGTGTAGCAAGAATATAAAGCCGATCATTGTTATTCGTTAGAAAGCCTTTGACGCCAATATAATCAGTTCCAATCACATTCACAGGAACAATTTGGTCACCCATCAAATCGGCACAGCTGCCCCAGGATGGGGTCACCAGATCATCGGATATTGTGATTGCAACAGGTTTATCGGAAGTGACTTTTGAGCCCGACAAATGATTGGCCCCGATTTGTGATGTGGCCTGCGCAGAATAACATTCGCCTTCATTTAAAGTGACCTGAAAAGGGATCCCTGCCGCATGACCCACAATATTATTTGATGGAACAATTGTTATTTTTGTATTGGCCTGACAAGCAACTATATTAAAAGTATTGTAGGCCAAAGGATTGTAAGTTGATTTGTTGTCAAACTCGTTCTGGGCAGGGATGTAGAAAGCGGTCCCCAGAGCATTTTTTCCTTTCAAAGTGTATATTTCGGGGTTGCAATTGCAATAAGTACTCGCCACCTCATAATAAACAGTCACATTGTTTGTTGATGTAATCTTTAGCCCATAATTTAGTACCATGTTTGCAGGTTTCGATTCAATGGTTTCAATAAATTGGGACAAATCGACAGAGACAAAGCTGTTCATTCCAATGTTCAAGTTTATGGGCAGAAAATTGGAATTTGCTGGTTGTGTGATGGTTATAGTTGATGGTTTATCGTATGTGGAGATCCTCAAATAGATCGGTCGGTCATAATTATTGGTATGTGCCGATACTTCAGGTGCAGCAAACCAAAAAACCATATCCGTTTGGGCAAAACCCAAAATCGGGAGGGTCAACAAATAGATGATGGTGATTATCCGGAACATATTTAAGATAAAACTCAGACCGTTAAAATACAAAATTCTGAATTGTGTCCAAGTTATATTTAATTATTATAATTAACCCTTAAAGTCAAACCAGTGACAGTTTTATTAAACTTATTTTGTCGATATTTGTAATATTTGCGTAACTAAATATTAAACATGGACAGGTTCTCATTGGTTGGAAATCATGAAATAGGAGCAATTGAAGATTTATACAAAGCATATCTTCAAGATAATCAGTCTGTTGATGAAAGTTGGCGTAATTTTTTTGAAGGGTTCGAATTGGCACGAACGACTTATGGTGCAAATGCGATGGATTTGGTCAACAAAAGCCACATCGAAAAGGAATTCCGTATTCTTGAATTGATTACCGGCTACCGTCAACGCGGGCATCTTTTTACCCGGACAAATCCGGTTAGAAGGCGCAGGCAATACACTCCCACCCTCGATTATCGCAACTTCGGACTTGAAGAGGGTGACCTGAACGTCGTTTTTGAAGCAGGAAAAGAAATCGGGATTGGCCCGGCTTCGTTAAAAGCGATTATTTCCCATCTCGAAGAGACTTATTGTGAATCAGTTGGCGTTGAATTCCTTTACATGCGACAACCAGAACTGATCGACTGGTTAAAAGTCAGGATGGAAAAATCCAAAAATACGGAGGTCCTTTCGCCTGATAATCAGAAAGAGATTTTCAACCATCTTAAAGTGGCAGCTGGTTTTGAAAGTTTTATCCATAAGAAATTTGTAGGGGCAAAAAGGTTTTCTCTTGAAGGAACAGAAGGGCTTATTCCTGCTTTGAATGCGATTATCGAATATGGATCTACAATTGGACTTGAAGAGTATGTGATCGGAATTTCACACCGTGGCCGGTTGAATGTTCTTGCCAATATTTTAAAAAAACCCTACGAAAATATTTTTAAAGAATTCTATGCAACTGAATATGAGGAAGGTATTGTTTTAGGTGATGTAAAATACCATTTGGGATACGACCAGGAAGTGTTGACCAAAAACGGATCAAAAGTTAAATTGAGCCTTTTGCCGAACCCTTCCCACCTTGAAACAGTCGCACCCCTCGTTGAAGGGATGGTCAGGGCAAAGATCGACCATACCCATCATGGGGATTTTAAGAAGATAGCTCCAATCGTCATCCATGGTGATGCAGCGATTGCAGGTCAGGGGGTTGTTTATGAAGTCGTTCAGATGTCGCAACTTCCGGGATACAAAACAGGTGGCACGATCCATATCGTTGTAAACAACCAGATCGGTTTTACCACCGATTACCTTGATGCCCGTTCAAGTACTTATTGTACCGATGTCGCCAAGATCACCCGCTCCCCTGTTTTCCATGTCAATGGCGACGATGCCGAAGCGATTATTTATACCGTTAAACTTGCTCTCGAATACAGGCAATATTTCCATGCCGATATTTTCATCGATATTTTGTCGTACAGGAAGTATGGCCACAACGAAGGCGATGAGCCGCGCTTTACGCAACCCACTCTTTATAAGGCCATTGCACAACATCCCAATCCAAGGGACATCTATGCAAAGAAATTGATTGATTCGGGTGTCATAACTTCCCAGGAAGTTCAGGCAGAAATTTCAGCTTTTGACCAACATTTGGAAGAAAAATACGAGATCAGCAAGGGCATCGAAAAAGTGAAGATCAAATGCTTTTTGGTCGATGAGTACAAATCGTACCGTTTCCCTGAGCCAACAGAAGAAAACCTGACCCCGACAACTTTTTCTGAGGTTAAGTTACTGGAAATCGCGAACAAGATCAATACGCTCCCCTCTGACAAGAAATTTTTTGGCAAAATCGTCAAATTGCTTGATGACCGTAGGCAATTGCTGGCCGATAACAAAGTGGATTGGGCTCTGGCCGAACAACTTGCATTTGCCACACTCCTTTCCGAAAATATCCCTGTACGGTTAAGCGGACAGGATTCACAACGTGGGACATTTTCGCACCGTCATGCGGCCATTGTGATGGAAGAGAGCAATGAGAAATATTTTCCGCTCCAAAACATCTCCGATGATCAGGCTCCGTTTACTGTCTATAACTCACCACTTAACGAATACGGTGTGATGGGCTTTGAATATGGCTATTCGCTCGCTTATCCGAAAGGGTTGACCATTTGGGAAGCACAGTTCGGGGATTTCAGCAATGTAGCACAAGTAATTATTGATCAATATATTACAGCTGCAGGTGAGAAATGGGGCTTGATGAATGGTTTGGTTCTCTTTCTCCCTCATGGTTATGAAGGGCAGGGTTCCGAACATTCGAGTGGACGGATCGAACGTGTTTTGTCGCTTTGTGCCAACTACAATATCCAGGTGATGGTACCAACAACGCCTGCAAATATGTTTCACCTTTTGCGCAGGCAAGTGTTGGGTGCAATCAGGATACCAACAGTCGTTTTCACACCAAAAAGTCTTTTAAGGCATCCGTTGGTGATCTCTCCGATTGAACACCTCACCTCTCACGAATTTTTGGATGTGATCACAGATGATAAAGTGCCAGCTGGAAAAGCAGAAACTTTAATATTCACATCTGGCAAAATTTATTATGAATTGCTTGAACGTCGTGAAAAATTGGGCCGTGCCAACTGTGCCATTATCAGGGTTGAACAACTTTTCCCATTCCCATCCGAAACAATCCGCCAGATTAAACACGACAATCCAAATGCAACGCGTGTGATGTGGGTACAGGACGAACCTGCAAACATGGGTGCATGGCCGTTTATTTGCAGGAAATTCCCTGAACTTCAATTGGAACTTGTAAGCAGGGTTGAAAGTGCCACACCAGCAACGGGTTTGCTCGAAAAACACAAAAGAAGTTTGGAACGGATCCTGAATGTTGTTTTTAACTAACTTTAGGCAATTAAATTATTCGCTATGATTATTGAAATCAAAATACCTTCACCCGGTGAATCGATTACCGAAGTAGAAGTGGGGAAATGGTTGGTCGAGAATGGCGCAATCGTTACCAATGGTCAGGAAATCGCTGAAATTGAATCTGATAAGGCAACTTTATCTGTTACAGCACCAGCTTCCGGTAAATTGACAATCTTAGCCAAAGAAGGTGAACGTGTTGCTGTTGGATCGGTTGCCTGTACACTCGATACTGACGATAACATTGTTGTGGAGGAGCAAAAACAGGTTCAATCCGAAATCACAAAACCCTCAGTTGAAGTTGAAATACCAATTCAACCTGTGAGTCAGGTTTCTAAAGTTATAGAAAATATTCCTGCCCCATCGGTTGAAGCAGATCAACAAATCAAATTGACCCCAGCCGCAAAAGCGGTGATGGATGAAGAAGGATTGTCGATTGACGAGTTGCTAAATGGGCTTAGGCGGATTTCCCGTAAGGATGTTGAATCGGTAATTGCTTTGCGGAATATCCAACCAGCTAAAAAAGATGTTGTTATCGAAAAATCAAGGGAAGAAGACCGTGTGGCGATGACACCTTTGAGGCGCAAATTGAGCCAGCGGTTGGTAGCTGTCAAGAATGAAACTGCAATGCTCACGACGTTTAACGAGATTGACCTGAGCCAGTTGATGGAGTTGCGCAACAATTACCAGAAACAGTTTGTCGATAAGTATGGTTTGAAAGTTGGGTTTATGTCGTTTTTCACCAAAGCGGCAAGCATCGCCCTTTCCAAACACCCTTCCATCAATTCGATGATCGATGGTGACGATATCATAACCCCACGATATCACGACATAGGTATTGCTGTTCAGACACCCAAAGGTTTGATGGTTCCGGTTGTCCGGAATGCAGAGACAAAAAGTATCGAGGCCATTGAACGCGAAATCAAAGAACTCGCCGAAAAAGCAAGGGACAAGAAACTGACCATCCAGGAAATGACGGGTGGTACTTTCACCATTACAAACGGTGGGGTATTTGGTTCATTGATGTCAACGCCGATCATCAACCCACCGCAAAGCGCGATATTGGGGATGCACTCCATCAAAGACCGTCCAATCGCAGTAAATGGCAAAGTCGAAATACGCCCTATGATGTATGTGGCCCTCTCTTATGACCATAGGATCATTGATGGGAAAGATTCGGTCGGTTTCCTTGTTAAAGTGAAGGAACTGATCGAAAACCCCACAAAGTTGTTGTTTGAAGGCAAAACTCCGGAAGAAGAATTGCTTGGTTTATAGATATTTAAGGAAATACAAACTTAAAGACGAGTGTCCCGGTGACTTTGCGCAACTGCCCACACAAGGATTGGCCTATCCAGTCACCCGGACACTTTAACAAGGTACGAACTTTTCAGATTGATAAACTGGCGAAGCAGGTTATATTTTTATGGACTTTGGATTTTTTCGATTGTCAAACAACGTTAGTATTACAATATTATCATCTTTTATTTCAAAGTAAATTGTTGTTTGTTTTGAAAGTACACACCTTTTGACGTTTAATTTCAATTCGCTATTTGAAAATAGGTCAGGATTTTTTGATATCAAAGCCAATTTTTTATCAAGTACCTTGTAAAAATTCCTTATCTCTCTAATTGTCCACTTACTTGATAGATAATAAATTATTGAATCTAAATTATTGATGGCCTCCTCCGCCCAGTCAATTCTATAGCCATTTTTCATATTTTTTTCTTACCTCTGAATGTGGTACAGTCCTCCCATTTTTTGAATCTTCTAATCCTCTTTCAATTGATTGACGTTCTTCTATTGAAATAGTATCCCACCAATCTATTTTTTTTGTAGATTGTTCCTTTATTCTTTTTAATTCCAATAAAATGGATTGATCATCTAATCCTGTAATCCACTGAATAATATCGGCCTTCACTGCTTGTGCATTCATAAAATAATAATTTCAAACAAATTTAGAAAAAAAATCTTCTTTTTAACGCCATTCCTTGATTTCAGTTATTAGATCATTGTTTTCAGTCAACCTACCATAACGTGAATCATTCAAAGATTCATCAATCCTTTTATTGAGCTCATCAATGGTCATTGGAGTGAATTCACCAACGGTCATTTTCCCTTTTTCCTTTTCCAATAATTTCTCCAATCGAAGAATGACCTCCTCACTTTGAATTTTAAGAAATTCCTGTACAAATGTTATTTTACGGGTCTGTAAATCCATCTTAGTTGTATTAAGTTGTTAATGTAAAGATAGAAACAATTTATAAATTTTGGTTCCTGATAAACAAACTTTAGGATGCAGTGTCCCGGTGACTTTGAGCAACTGCCCAAGCAAAAATTGCCCGATCCAGTCACCCGGACACTATAACAACGTTTTATTTTTGGCGAAATTAAATAACTGAAAATAAGGTAATAAGGTTTTAAAAGGAGTTAGCCATAAAACCCTGTTACCAAGGTTAAAAAATTAAAAATATGGTTTTAATTCGAAACAAACCTTATTTTCCATTTTTTTTAACCTTAGTAGCTTGGGGTCATCCTCCGAAAACAACCTTATTTACCTTATTCCTTTTGATCTAAACCATCGTACCTTATAGTTCATCTTCTACCTTATTTACCTTATTCAATGTATCTTGATAATGCTTAAGGAATTGTTGGTATTCGTCGGCAAAACTAAATTTTTTGTGATGTACCGCTTGATTTAAAATGTATTTACAGACGTGATATTAAAAAATGAACATGCTTAGGGTTTGCATAAATTGCATATAGCTTTGATTCATTGTTGTTTATAATTCCATTTATATATTTTTCAATCCTTATGCGATTTTTCTCCGGAATTATGGCTTGTCGTCCAAATGTGGTAAATACAAAATGGGTGTACAAGTTGTCATATTCGATTTTCATGGTACAAAGGTTTAAGATGCAAAAATAAGGTAAATAAGGTTTTTTGAAACGGATTTAAACGATCTTTTTTCTGTTTACTCGTGACTCCCTTATCTCTTTGATTATTTCATCCGAATCCCTTGAGTCTTCCCAAGCACCGAACAAACTTTCCAAATCAAATTTGTTTTCTATCGTTTTATCTGTCAATGCGATGCTCATAATTTTACTTTTTACAAATATACAGAAAATAATTCCATTTCTTTTTGCTTTTCTCCTTCCCCTTCCCCTTCCCCTTCCTTAGTTTTGAAAGCAATATCAAAAAAAACTCAAATTCCAACGAATTGATCCAACTAATAAACGTTTTCAGAATGAAAAAAATCCTAACTATTTTGCTATTTACCTTATTTTCAAGCAATTTATTTGCACAATCCCAGATTACCGTAAAATCGTTCCGAAAGCTCGAAAGCGATATGACCGCCCGTTACGAAGCCCCAAAAAAAGACCAGAATGGTGATGTCTGTGCTGTCATTAAGGTAGTTACAACCCAGACCGGCTTTAACTGGGATTCGGACGGTTTGGGCATCATTGCAGCGATACCAAAAGTCAGTGAATATTGAATCTATGTCCCATGGGGTGCCAAGCGGTTGACGATCAAGCATCCACAATTGGGTTTGTTGCGCGACTACCTCTATCCGATCCCAATCGAAAAAGCCACGGTTTATGAGTTGGTCCTCTCGACCGGAAAGGTTGTGACGACTGTTGAAGATGAAGTGATCGGCCAATGGTTGGTCATCAATCCTGAACCAGCAGAGGCCATGGTTTATATCAACGACAAGCTTGTCAAGACCGGGAGCTACCAGGCCAAACTCAAACCGGGCAAATACAATTACCGTGTCGAAGCGCCTATGTACCACTCCGAAGTTGGGATTGTTGAAATTGCAAACGCACGTAAAGAGTTGAACGTTAAACTGAAACCTGCATTTGGGCTTGTTTCGGTTAGTACGGAACCCGAAAAGGATGCAAAGGTGTTGATTGATGGAAAGTTGCAACCGAATGTTACGCCATGCCAAAGTGAACCGTTATCTGCCGGAGACCATATCATTCAGGTTTTAAAAGAGTTGTGTGAGCCTGTCAATCAAAAAGTAACGGTTGTTGAAGGACAAACTGTCCCTGTCAGTTTGACGATGGTCCCCAATTTTGCGGAATTGGACATTTCCCTTCCCGAGAATGCCACCCTTTTTATCAACAACGAGCAGAAGGCAACAGGCAATTGGAAAGGGAGGTTTTCTGCCGGGGTCTATTCGTTGGAAGCCCGGCTTGATAAATACAAACCTGCCAAACAGGACATTGACCTGGCAGTTGGCGACAACAAATCCATTGCATTGACACCAACCCCTATCGAAGGTTCACTTGACGTGATCGCTGTTCCTTCGGGGGCAACAATTTGTGTCAATGGCAAAGAGTATGGGACAACGCCTTATACATTCGACAAGCTGCTGATCGGCGAATATTCGGTTCAACTGACCAAAACAGGGTATGCCACTGTTAATAAATCGGTTACGATTGAAGAGGGGAAAAATACCGAATTAAAAGAAACCTTAACTCGGGTTGCAGCACCCAAAGTTGAAAAGGAGAAAAAAGAACAAACTGTCACAAATGAAAATAAGGAGCAAAAGGAGACAAAAACTGTCCAAACTGTCTTAAAAGTCTATAATCCAATCTATTATAAGTACAAAAAGAGCAAAACCCTATGGTTAATTTCGGCTTTGGTAACGGGAGCAGCAGGGACTTTTGCCTATCTACAGGCAGGAACGGTTTACAAACAATACCAAACGGCCACGACCAACGATGCCGCAGATTTGTACAGCAAAGTAAAGCTTTTCGATATGGTCTCGCCCGTTGCTTTTGGCCTGGCAGGGTTTTCGGCCATTGAATTTATCCTGAAATCGGGAAAACAAAGCAAAGCCAAAAAACAGTCGGTGAGCTTTAATCCCATACCCTTGAAAAACGGTGGTGGTCTTATCCTTGCGTATCATTTTTAACCTATCCCTATAAATCGAAGAATATGAAAACAAAGATATTTTTATTCCTGACAACCCTTTTTCTGGTCACCTCCTGCGAAAAGCGTGAACGGACCAATCCATTCGATTCGGGCGTTCCAAAAGAGCTATGGACACCCAACAACTTTAAGGCAACCCTCGAAGGGACAACCGTAAAACTGACCTGGAGCCAACCCGTTACCTTAATATCAGGATTTAAGATCACTAAAAAAGTTGGTGATGCAGCAGAGAGTGCATTGTCCAATCAGGCAAAAGATGCCACCCAATTAACTGATAATGATTTGACTGGTGGCAAACTGCATGTTTATACGATTGTGGCCTATGCAGGAAATAACCAAAGCAACACGGTAACTGCACAGGTCACACCCACCTTGCCGGCCAATCTGACAACCACTGCAGCAACCACAATAACCGCCAATTCGGCCATTCTGGGCGGCACGATCACGACCGATGGAGGGGCAACAATTACCGAATGGGGCATTTGTTGGGCGACCACAACCGGCCCAACCACTGCTTCCTCAAAATTGGCCATTGGGTCAGGATCAGGGACCTTCAGCAATACAATCCCAAGTTTATTGCCCGCCACCTTATATTATTTCAGGGCGTATGCCATTAACAGTGTGGGTACGGCATATGGCAATGAATTTACTGCCACCACATTGGCAGCATTGCCGACCCTTACCACTACAGCATTATCTGCTGTTACATCCACAACGGCAACAAGCGGCGGGAACATAACCTACGAAGGCATTTCGGCAGTTACGGCACGTGGCGTTTGTTGGAGTACGACCCCGAACCCAACAATAGCCAACTCCAAAACTACGGATGGAACAGGAGCAGGAACGTTTACGAGTTCGATTACCGGTTTGCTTCCAGGCACTGCCTATTATGTAAGGGCTTATGCAACCAATGGAGTCGGGACAGCTTATGGCAATGAACTAACAGCAACGACGACTGCAATACTTCCTGTCCTTACGACCGCAGTTGCTTCATCCCTCACCTCCAATTCGGTAACGATTGGTGGGACAATTACAACCGATGGTGGTGCAACGGTGACAGCCCGTGGTGTATGCTGGAGTACAACCCAAAACCCGACTACTGCCAATTCAAAGACTATAAACGGTACAGGACCCGGTACTTTTGTAAGTTCAGTAACCGGCTTATTGCCTGGAACAACTTATTACATTAGTGCTTATGCAACAAAAAGTGTTGGAACGGCTTATGGAACACAGGTAACAATTACCACTACAGCTCTTGCCCCGACTTTAACAACGACAGCAATATCGGCCATTACTTCAACTACCGCAACAAGTGGGGGAAATGTTACAAGCGATGGTGGCTCTGCCGTAATTGCACGTGGGGTATGTTGGAGCACATCGCCAAGCCCAACCATTTCCAATTCCAAAACAACGGACGGGACAGGATCAGGAACTTATACAAGCAACCTCACTAGTTTGCTTCCAGGTAAAACCTACTATGTAAGGGCTTATGCAACCAATGGTGTTGGGACAGTTTATGGCAATGAGCTGACGGCAACTACAACTGCAATTTTGCCTGTCCTGACAACGGCAGCGGCCACCTCACTCACCCCCAATTCGGTTACAATTGGTGGGACGATTACAACCGATGGTGGTTCCACAGTGACAGCCCGTGGCGTTTGCTGGAGCACAACCCAAAACCCAACAACTGCCAATTCCAAGACTACAGACGGTACAGGCCCAGGAACATTTGTAAGTTCCATTACAGGTTTAACGCTTGGTACAACCTATTATATAACTGCTTATGCGACAAATAGCATTGGAACAGCTTATGGTACTCAGGTTACAATTACAACAACAGCACTTGCCCCAACTTTAACAACGACTGCAATATCAGCCATTACAACTACTACAGCAACTAGTGGTGGAAATATTTCAAGCGATGGTGGTTCGGCGGTTACTACGCGTGGAATCTGTTGGGCTACGACCCAGAACCCTACCGTTGCCAATTCTATAACAACCGATGGTACTGGGTCAGGAATTTTTACAAGCAACCTCACTGGTTTGACCCCAGGTACTACCTATTATGTAAAAGCTTATGCAACAAATAGTATCGGGACAACCTATGGAAACCAGGTGAACGTTACCACAACTGCAATTACTCCAGTCCTTACCACAACTGCTACTTCTGCTGTCGCATCCACAACTGCCACCAGTGGTGGAAATATTACCACTGATGGTGGTTCGGCTGTGACTGCCAGAGGTGTATGCTGGGCTGTCACTCAAAACCCCACCATTGCCAATTCTAAGACCTCAGATGGGACAGGATCAGGGTCTTTTACAAGCAACCTCACAGGTTTGCTTCCAAGCACAAACTATTATGTAAAAGCCTATGCAACAAACAGTATTGGTACAAACTATGGCGATCAGGTGACTGTCACGACTTCTGCTCTAGCTCCAGTCCTAACAACAACTGCAGCATCTGCAATCACTTCCACAACAGCCAGCAGTGGCGGAAATATAACAAGTGATGGCGGCACTTCAGTTACCGCTCGGGGCGTATGTTGGGCTATAACTCAGAACCCCACCGTTGCCAATTCGATAACAACCGATGGTACGGGATCTGGTACATTTACAAGTAACCTCACTGGTTTGGCACCAGGCACTACCTATTATGCAAAAGCCTATGCAACAAATAGTATCGGTACAACCTATGGAAACCAGGTAACTGTTTCCACAACTGCTGTTGCTCCAGTCCTTACCACAACTGCCATATCTGCAATCTCTTCCACAACTGCCAGCAGTGGCGGAAATATTTCCTCTAATGGCGGTTCGGCTGTGACTGCAAGAGGCGTCTGTTGGGCTGTAACTCAAAACCCTACGATTGCCAATTCAATGACCACCAATGGAACAGGATCAGGAACTTTTACAAGTTCTTTGACCGGTTTGCTTCCGGGTACTACCTATTATGTAAAGGCTTATGCAACAAATAGTATCGGGACAACCTATGGCGACCAGATCAGTCTAACTACTTCAGCAATTGCTCCAGTCCTTACAACAACTACCGCATCTGCAATTACTTCTACAACGGCCAGCAGTGGCGGAAATATAACAAGTGATGGCGGCTCTGCGGTTACGGTGCGTGGTGTTTGTTGGAATACTCAACAGTACCCCACCGTTGCAAATTCAAGGACAACCGAAAGTTCTGGATCAGGTACTTTTACAAGCAACCTCACAGGTTTGGCACCAGGTACTACCTATTATGTAAAAGCCTATGCAACTAATAGTATCGGGACAACTTATGGAAACCAAGTGACATTTACAACAACAGTGCTACCCATCGTGTTTAATCAAGATCTTTCGTACGGAACAGTATCAGATATTGATGGCAATGTTTATAAAACGATAACCATTGGCACACAAACCTGGATGGCCGAAAACCTGAAAACCACCAAATACCGTAATGGTGATCCGATTGCTTATATAACCGATGCAAGTTGGGGAGCTTTGGCTACTGGTGCCTATTGTTGGTGTAACAACGATGCTGCTAATAATAAAGCGATTTATGGGGCTTTATACAATGGATATGCTGTTGCAGACAACCGAAACATAGCACCAACTGGCTGGCATGTGCCAACTATTGCCGAATGGAACACCTTGATTACTTATCTTAATAGAGATTTAGCTGGTGGGAAGCTTAAAGAAATAGGAAACTCTCATTGGTACTTTAATAACACGGATGCGACCAACAATAGTGGCTTTACTGCGCTTCCAGGTGGTTCCCATTTCTCCAATGGTTTTTTCTATTGGTATGGCACCATCGGTTACTGGTGGTCCTCTACTGAGTCATCTCCTGGAAACGCCTGGTATCTAACCATGGCTAACACTACTAGCTATGTGAATACTAATACCGATAATAAAAGTGATGGTTTTTCTGTTCGTTGCGTACGTGATTGATTGTGCCAGGAAACACGGAACGTGTTTCGGTACGATTGGTGTATGCTGTTTTCAAGGTGGTGGGCTGCAGGCGGGCACCGGGCACCGGAATGAATTCCGGCGTTACAATATGATCTGTGCCAATTGGCACTTTTATACGGATCTGAGTTGGTACATAAAAGCGAATTTGTCTTAATGCCACAGGTCTTAATCAGCTATTTTTTTCCCACTTGCAAATAATCTTCAGAAAGATTAAATTTGCCTAAAAGATTCATTATGAAAACGCTTAATATAACAATATCGGATTTAGAATATAACCAATTTGGGATCAGCAGTGAAAAATTGTCATTTTCTGAATTTTTAGATATTGTAAATAAGGAAGTTACCAAACAAGCACTAACTAAATGTGTTCAATTGGCAGAACGATATAATCTTTCTAAAATATCCATGGAAGAGATTTCCGAAGAAGTAAAAGTTGTGCGAAATGAAAAGGGTAATCCTGGATACTAATGTATTGGTTTCCGCATTAATCCAGCGGAGCTATCCAAATCTCATCCTAAATAATTGTGTATTTGACGGTCTTATAGAAGTTTGCATCTCCGACGAAATCTTTGAAGAGTATTTGGATGTATTGAACAGGCCTAAATTTAGCAGGTATCCTGATTTTCAGAACAAAGCGGAACTTGTTCTTACCCATATTGAAAACAAGGCCATAAAGTATTTCCCAAAACGTAAATTCAAAATTATCAAGGACCTCGACGATAATAAATTTCTTGAATTGGCTTACGAGTCTAAGGCAGATTTTATTATAACAGGGAATACGAATGACTTTACTATGAGCGATTTCAATGGCACTATAATCGTTAATCCAAAAGATTTTTGGGATACTTTTAAGTTTTAATTCAGTATAATGGCAACACGAAAACCGTACACGATCGAAGGTTGTGACAAGGGCCAACACGCCTTCGGACGGGGATGAAAAGCCTCCTAAAAGTTTGTTACATAGTCCTAAACATTGTTTTTGGAAAGTGCTTCTTAGGTTGGGATTGCTTTGGAGTGCAGAAGATTACTTTTCAAATGTAGATTGAGTAGCACTCCGCGCAATGACAGGTACTGAGGGTGAGAGTGCCGATATAATGTTTGTAACCTTCGACAAACTTTTAATACTTTGTGGCGCAATCCACAATTTTGATTTTTTCCCAAGGCGTTGCCGTTGGGTTAGGGTATATTAGGCTTTCAGCCTGTTGCCCGTGCTGGGATGTCGACCAACCTCCAAAATGCAGAAAGTGATAGGATTTTGTTGAAAAGACCAACTTTAAGGGTAAGGTCATAATCCCAGCACAATCTCCGCCACGCAGTGGCAGCATACTCTGGCCCAATGGCAACGCCTTGGGAATAGTGCAAAACAAAATGGTTGGCAGAATTTTAATCTTGGATGCTCTTCCTTCTCGAATTGTCAATGCGAACCAAACTACTGTAAATTAAATGGTTAGAATAATTAAGGTGTTTGGTGAAGCAATCTCAGGTTTGAAGCACAGTCCAGAACATGTTTTTGGCACGGTGCTTCTTACGATGGGATTGCTTTGTTGTGCAGATGATTACTTTTCAAATGCAGATTGAGTAGCACTCCGCGCAATGACAGATCCTGAGTGTGTTGCAGCTTGATATTTTGTTTCAAGCCTTCAGCAGACTTTTAAAACTTTGTGGCGTACTCCACAAGTTTGCCAAATCCTGGAAGTTGTAACCACCCCAACCCTAAAGGGAGTTTTTCTTGAACATTGATTATCAATGAGAAATGAATAAGTTTTTAAGATCGATCCTTCAGGGTAAAATGGCAGCATGAAAACCGTACTCGATCGAAGGTTGTGACAAGGGCCAACACATCTTCGGACGGAAATGAAAAACCTCCAAAACAAAAGGCATCCTTTTTGAGGATGCCCTATGTTAACTTAACCAAAATCTATGAAAAAATGCGTTACTCTTACTCTACAAATATGACACGTATTTTAGTTAATACGATGAAACAGTCATTAAAAATTGTTAAAACAATAAAATTGATAGTAAAAACCCTAATTACTTAACAATTCTCATTTTGTAGAAAGACCTGTAAACAAAGTACAGCGCGATTACAAAAAATACTGCCCCTACATAAGGTGCAACTGCGAAGAAACTATCGCTGATGGCAATTTCCATAGCCAATAATCCAAACAGTGTCGTAAATTTGATAATTGGATTTAATGCAACAGACGAAGTATCCTTGAAAGGATCACCTACTGTATCCCCAACGATAGAAGCTTCGTGTAACGGTGTACCTTTTTCGCGCAAATCAACTTCAACAACTTTCTTTGCATTGTCCCATGCACCACCTGCGTTGGCCATAAACAAGGCCTGGAACAATCCGAATACAGCAATTGAAATTAGGTAACTTACAAAAAATGAAGTAGCAGCATACATATGAACCGGAGAAGTAGCGGTCAGATCGCGATAGCCTGCAAAGAATGCAAATGCCAAAGCGAATGAAAAGATCGCAATAAAGATGTTGAACATACCTGTCTGGGCATATTGTGTACAAATCTTCACTACCTCTTTTGAAGTTTCAATTGAAGCACTGCTATCTGCACCTTCGTCAAGATGGATATTTTTCTTGATGTATTCAACTGCCCTGTAAGCACCAGTTGTAACAGCCTGAATGGAAGCACCTGTGAACCAATAAATTACTGAACCACCAGCCAGAAATCCAAGGATTGTGTAAGGATTCAATACATTGAGGATCGTTTCCGGTTCAATACCAAATTTGTTCTTGATCAATAGGATCAACGAGAAAATCATGGTTGTTGCACCTACTACTGCTGTACCAATCAATACTGGTTTTGCAGTGGCTTTGAATGTGTTCCCAGCACCGTCGTTTGCTTCAAGATAATGTTTTGCATTTTCAAAGTCGGGTTTGAACCCAAATTCTTTTTCAATTTCCTGAGCAGCATTCGGATTTTCTTCGATCAAAGAAAGTTCATAGATACTCTGAGCATTGTCGGTTACCGGACCATAACTGTCAACAGCGATGGTAACAGGTCCCATACCAAGGAAACCAAAAGCAACAAGTCCAAAAGCAAAGATGGATGGATAAATCATCAAAGCATTAAGTCCGTGAGTTGATGCAAAATAAGCAATGAACATCAATACGAAGAAGACCATACCTTGCCAGAAAGCACTGAAGTTACCGGCAACAAGACCGGAAAGGATGTTCAATGAAGCACCACCTTCGCGGGAAGCAGTAACGATTTCGTTGACATGGGCCGATTTTGGGCTTGTAAAAATCTTCGTAAATTCGGGAATAAGGGCAGCACCCAAAGTTCCACAGCTAATAATGATCGATAAGGTAAGCCAAAGGTTGTTGGCCAATGCACCAAGCATAATATAGCTAACGGCAAAAGTTACAAGAATAGATAGAATGGAGGTGATCCAAACCAAATTGGTAAGTGGTTTCTCAAAATCAAGGTCCAAATCGTCATGATATTTGGCATTTGTAAATACCTTATTGATATAGAAAGCAACGATAGAAGTAACAACCATTAAAATACGCATCAGGAAAATCCATGTCAACAAAAGAGTCTGGTCTGAAACTTTTGCAACCGCAAGAACGATAAAACTGATCAGTGCAACACCAGTCACACCATATGTTTCAAAACCGTCAGCAGTCGGGCCAACGCTGTCACCTGCGTTATCACCAGTACAATCGGCAATAACTCCAGGGTTACGTGGGTCATCTTCCTTAATTTTAAATACAACCTTCATCAGATCGCTACCGATATCGGCTATTTTCGTAAAGATACCACCTGCAATACGAAGGGCAGATGCACCAAGGGATTCACCGATTGCGAAGCCGATAAAACTAGCGCCTGCAAATTCGCGTGGGATGAAAAGTAAAATGAGAAGCATCATGATCAATTCGACACTTACCAAAAGTACACCGATGCTCATCCCTGCATCCAATGGGATATTCAATAATTTAATCGGTTTGCGCTCAAGCGAAGCAAAAGCCATACGGCTGTTGGCCAGGGTATTCATCCGAATACCAAACCAGGCAACCCCATATGATCCGAGGATACCGACAACCGACCAGCTAAGAATCAACAAGACACCACCAATACCCATCTCCTGAAGGTAACCAAAATAGAAGGCGATACAAGCTGCAATAAAAGCAAACAGAATAAGTAAAAATTTTCCCTGCTGAATCAGATAAGTTTTGCAGGTTTCAAAAATGATGTTCGCAACATCCAGCATACTCTTGTGGGCTCCCAGATTTTTAACGCGAATAAACTGGTACAAACCAAAAAGCAATCCCAGGATGCAAATAAGAAACCCAAACATCAATATCCCATTCTGTGCAGGATCAAGTGTTGGAATTTTGAGATCAGCTTCACTGCCAAACACCAGTGCCGGCAAAGCAAAAACCAAGATTAATGAAAGAAATCGTTTCATACTTTTTTAATTAGTAATTGAATCTGTATTTGAGAATTCGAGATGCAAATGCAGCTTTTGGACAATACTAATCCTGGCAATCCCCAGGGAGAAAAGCCTGAAAAGTAAAATATTTAAGTTGCGAGACACATATCTTTTCCATAGCCACAAAGTTAAATAAAAAGTCAGATTCACAAAAAAAGAACCTGGAATTAAAACCGGGCACCACGTTTTTTAGTGTCACGGAACAGACCAGCAAAGTTTCAGATTATCATTGTAATTGGTGATACTAATACAAGTTAAAATAAATTGGACTTTTTAGGCAGGGAAAGGACAGAAATCAGCTAAATAAAAGATTTACAATTCATAACCTGAAATTATTAGTTTAATAAAATCCTTATTGTGTTCAACTTTTTCATTTTAGTTTTAGGATTGTCAATTGCCCTTTTTTCATCATTTTAATTGTTCCAACAACCCTAAATCTTAACAATTAATTTATATTGAGAATTGAACAAAGGTCATTGGTTTCAACCAATGGTAGTTCGCTGTTTTCAATTTCGTTGCAATTTGTTGCGTATAAAAAAAATCTCATCCAATGTTGTCGCATTACCAATTCAAAGTCCTAATTTAGTCACCTTAAAAAACGCCTGAATATTATTCGTTAAAATAAGGGACAGGTAAATATTGATTTATTTAAGAAATTGAATTACAAAGATTTATAACTTTATGTCAGAAATAAGGATGGTGATTACCGATCTTGATGGAACGCTCTTGCAATCAGACCATTCGATAAGTCCGCAAGACACACGGACACTTGAAAGATTGGGAAATTCGGGGATATGCAGGGTTGCCGCAACCGGGAGGAACCTATTCAAAGTAAGGCTTGTTTTGGATGAAAGTTCACCCTTTGACTATGTAATCTTATCCTCAGGAGCTGGAATCATGGACTGGAAGACGCAAAAAATGATCCGTTCACTGTCGATACCTTTGGAAACAACGAATGAACTTGTCCATTTCCTGATCAAAGGAAACTATAATTTCAAAGTTTCGCGTGAATTGCCCGACAACCATAATTTTGGTTGGTGGGAAAGCTACGAATGTGAAGAACTCAGCCGTTATGTTGAGCATCACAAAAAAATGGGAGATGCTGTTAAAATAGATCCTGAAAATCCATTCGTATCTTCACAGTTCCTTATGTTTTTTGAAAGGGAAAGTGATCAATTTGAGTTTGTTAAGGATAAGATCAGGTCATCATTCCCTGATTTGAGTTTAATCAAGACCTCCTCCCCTCTCAATCCTGGTTATATTTGGATGGAAATTTTTCCCAATGGTGTCTCCAAAGCACATGGCATCGAAGAAATTTGCAGGATTACCGGTATCGACCGTGAAAATACGCTTGGGATCGGAAACGATTTCAACGACCTCGAAATGCTCGACTTCACACAACACTCTTATGTCGTTGACAATGCACCCGATGAACTTAAATCCAAATATCTTATCAGCCTTCCCCATTATGAGGATGGTTTCAGTTATGCAGTAAACAAACATTTATAATAATACATAATTATGAGAAAATTATTCCTGACAGCGTTTTGTGTGCTTTTGCTTTTCAATCTTTTTGCACAACCTTTCCAACTGACAGATAAAATTCCGTTCAATCCTGCCACAAGCAAAGGGACGCTTAAAAACGGTTTGACCTATTATGTAAAATCGAACGCAACCCCCAAAAACAGGGCTGAATTGATGCTCGTCGTATCCGCAGGTTCAGTTCTTGAAGATCCGGATCAGTTGGGTATTGCCCATTTTTGCGAGCACATGAGTTTTAATGGGACGAAGAACTTTCCCAAAAATGAGCTCGTCAAATATTTTGAATCGATAGGGATGGAATTTGGACCAGAAATCAATGCCTATACAAGTTTCGATGAAACAGTTTACATGATAAAAGTTCCGCTTGATAAAGAGGAATACATTCAAAAAGGTCTTCAGGTCCTTTTCGACTGGGCTTCACAAGAGACCGATTCAGACGAAGAGATCAATAAAGAGAGGGGTGTTATCCATGAGGAATGGCGTGGCGGACAAGGTGCGCAACAGCGGATGAGGAACGAATGGTTACCTGTCTTTCTGAAAAACTCAAAATATGCAGAAAGATTGCCTATTGGGAAAATGGAGATCATCGACAAATGTAACCCGAATGTACTAAGACGTTTCCGCAGTGATTGGTATCGTCCTGATTTACAAGCCATAATAGTCGTAGGTGATTTTGATCAGAATAAAATGGTCAAAATGATCGAAGATAAGTTTTCAGCCATACCTGCAAAAGTAAATCCAAGGAAAAAAGAAGAAAATCCTGTTCCAGGGCATCCTGAAACACTTGTAAAAATTGTTACTGATAAAGAGGCTACCTACTCAACTGCCTCGGTCTATATCAAACATCCAATGGATATTGACCTGACAATAAACGGTTATCGCAAATCAATTTTATATAGTCTTTACAATCAAATGATCAACCTTAGGCTTGCTGAATTGACGCAAAAAGAAAATCCCCCTTTTGTAATGGGTCAAGCCTATTATGGTGGTCTGATTGGGCCTTCAGATGTTTATACTTCAATGGTTGTTTCCCATCCCGGAAAAATCGCTGCTGGCCTTAAAGCTGTTTTGCTCGAAAATGAAAGGATCAAACAATTCGGTTTTACTCAAAGTGAACTTGACCGGAACAAAATAGCCATGCTTAAGTCGATGGAATCGTCCTACAATGAAAGGGATAAGAGGGAATCCATGAGCATCGCGCAGGAATACAGCCGTAACTTTCTGCTCCGTAAGGAACCTGTTCCAGGCATCGAACTCGAATTTGCTTATTATAAAGCATTTATGCCAACCATCACATTGTCGGAGGTAAACGATCTTGCAAAAAAATGGATCACCGATAAAAACCGTGTAGTCGTTGTTATGGCACCTGAATCGGCCACTGTGGCAGTTCCCAAAGAGGAAGAAATCAGGAACCTTTTGGCCGAAATGCAAAAAGAGAACATATCCGCTTACAAGGATGAAACTTCGGATGAACCATTGATTAAAACGTTGCCATCTCCTGGTAAAGTAGTGAGTGGAAAGAAAATAGCAGAGGTTGATGCAACCGAATGGACTTTGTCAAATGGATCAAAAGTTGTCGTCAAACCAACCGATTTTAAGGATGACGAGATACTCTTCAATGCTTTTTCGTTGGGTGGATCATCAATATATCAACAAAAAGATGACATTTCAGCTTCTTTTGCATCGACGATTATGGATATGAGCGGGATAGCAAATTTTAATATGATCACACTTCAAAAAATGCTTTCCAGTAAGGAGGTTTCCGTTTCCCCGGTTATCAATCTACTGACCCAGGGGATAGAAGGATCATCAAATGTTTCAGATATTGAGACGCTTTTCCAATTGACGCACCTTTATATAACCCAGCCCCGTTTCGATGAATCAGCATTCTCTTCCTTCATATTAAGAATGAAAAGCCAGCTCGACAATAAGGATGTTTCGCCTGAATCTGCATTTGCAGATACTTTCAGGGTCGTGACAGCAAATTACCATCCTCGTGTGAAACCCTTATCAAAAGAGTTGCTCGATGATGCAAATTTTAAAAGGATTGTTGAAATTGGAAAAGAGCGTTTTGCAAACCCAGGGGCATTGACCTATTTCTTTGTTGGAAAAATTGATACCCTTAAGTTGAAGGTTCTGGTTGAAAAATACCTTGCTTCCTTACCAGCTAAAAAAACAGAAGAACATTGGGTGGACTTAAAAATCAGGAAACCAGTTGGTGTCGTTGAAAAAACCGTAGCAAAAGGTAAAGAATCAAAGAGTATCCAATACATTCAATTTCATGGTAAGTTAAATTATTCCACCAAAGAGATTATTGAGCTTGACGCCTTGGCTAAAATACTTTCTACCAGGTTACTCGAATCGATCCGTGAAGATAAATCAAGTGTTTATTCTATTGATGCGGCACCAGGATACTCTAAATGGCCGGTTCCGGAATACACAATGACAATCAATTATGGGACAGCCCCAGAAAAACTCAAAGAGTTGAAAGAATCTGTTTTTGCAACTATCAGGGATTTGATCGAAAATGGCCCCAAACAGGATGAAGTTGACAAAGCACGCGAGAAAATCAAACGTGAACGTGAGACCAATTTGCGTGAAAATAGCTACTGGGACGCAGTACTTAAAACCTATTACCTGAACAGAGAAGGTGATTTTAAAGCATTTACAGAATTTGATGGAGTTGTAGGAAATTTAACTAAACAATCCTTAAAATCAGCAGCTTACAGGACTTTTGATTTTAAAAATTATATTAGTGTGGCATTGGTCCCCGAAAAAGTTGAGAAATAACTATTTTAGCATTTGATTTTTATATACACCATTAGCTATGAAAATTAAGCGCTGTTTTTTACTTTTATTTGTGACGTTATTTGTAAGCTTCAATGTTACAGCTGGTAAGTTGAGGCTAATTATCGTCACCGGCGGACATGATTTTGACCGGGAGCCATTTTTTCAGATGTTTGATTCATTTTCGAATATGACTTGGGTCGAGTATGTTCATCCTGAAGCCTTGGCCAAACTGGGTAATGTTGACCTTATGACATTCGATGCCGTTGTGTTCTATGATATGCCCAAAACAATCACTGAAGAGGAAAAGCAATCTTATTACCGACTGTTAAAAGCTGGAAAAGGACTTCTATTTCTACACCATTCAATTTGTGCTTATCAGGATTGGTCTGAATATGAGTTAATTGTAGGTGGTAAGTATTATGAGAAGAAAAAGGATGACAAATTTGGCGCCTCTTCCTATCAACATGATGTGGACTTTTATGTCCAGATTGTCCATCCGTCACATCCAGTTGTCAAAGGAATTGATGAATTTGTCTTATCGGATGAGGTTTATGGGAATCTTGAAGTAATGCCAGAAATCTATCCGTTGCTTTCGACCGATCATCCTAAAAGCAACATATTGATTGGCTGGACTTTAACAAAAGATAAATCAAAAATCGTGTATATCCAGCCCGGACATGACAAGAAAAGCTGGGAAAATGAAGATTATCGTCGTTTGATCAAGCAAGCAATTCAATTCGTTGCAAAAAAATAATACCAATCAACGATTTACAGGAAGAAGAATTTCAATGGTCGCTCCAGCCGATTCATTGTTTTTTACTGTCATAAAACCGGAATGGGCATCAACTATTGTCTTGGCAAGGTGTAGGCCCATTCCGGTGTTCTGGTCAAAATGACCTTGCTGATTACTGAGCGGCTCAAATAGATGACCAAGTGCCGAATTCGAAAACCCTTTGCCATCATCCGAAATTTCAATTTTCAGGAAACCACCACTATTATTTATAATGATAATCCTGATACACTTCATCTTAGGTGAGAATTTGAAAGCATTGTCCAAAACAGCAGTAAAACACTTCAACAAGTATTTCTGATCACCCTTTATTTTTGATTCGACACCCTCACTTTTAAAATCAATTTCGATTGTTTTTTCGGAATATTTTGAATTACAAATGGCAATAGCCTCATTGATAACCTTTAATAAATCGAACTCCATAAAAACAAGCGCTTTTGCCCCCTTGAGCCTGAGTGTGGAAGCTTCAAGAATTGTATTGGAGAACTTTTCAAGTCGTCTTACCGAGGTATCAAGAAGTGAAAAATAGCGGTTCACCTCATTTGAAAAATTATATTGCCCGATCAATGCCATACTCCCTAGGATGCCATTTAAAGGAGTCCTTATCTCATGACTGATCATATTCAAAAATTCAGATTTTGCAATTGTGAGTTGTTCAAGATCCTTTTTGGCCTTTACCAACTTCTGAAGTGAATCTTCAAGTTCAATGGTGCGCTGTGCGACTTTCGATTCAAGCAGATGGTTCATGTTTTTGGCCATGTCCCTGCTGTACCTTAATTCAAGATGGATCCTTGATTTCATCAGCAATTCGCTCCAGACCAATGGCTTGGTAATGTAATCATCACCCCATGCCTCATATACCTCGTTCAAAAAACTGAATGAACTATTTCCAACGATAAAAAGGACCGGTATCTTTCCCAATCTGGCATTGGCTTTAATGGCTTTACAAGTTTGGTAACTTTCCCTGCCAGGCAAATCCGAGTCAATAAAAACCATGTCGAATTGCTCATCATTTAAAATTTCCAAACCAATCTTTCCACTTTCGGCAGTTTTCACAAGGTAATCATTAAGAAGAAGCATCTTCTCAAATGAGGACCTGTCCTCCACATTACTGTCTATAACTAAGATTTTGAATTTCTTCATATCACAGGAATATTGCCTTTAACGCGATTTTCAACCAAATGTACAATAATATTTCGGTTATCTTTGCCCAATGCAATATTGCGATCCAGTTTTTACAATTTTTGGTTTATGCAAATAGTTGGTCCGGAAGATTTTCTCCAATTGAAAAAATCGAATCCATTGGTAGATGTTAGGTCTCCCGCAGAATATTTGGAAGGGCATATTCCAGGGGCTTTCAATATCCCGATTTTTGATGATCACGAAAGGGCCGTTGTTGGAACAATTTTTAAAAAGATGGGGCGGATTCCGGCTATTGAAAAGGGTTTGGAAATTGTCGGTCCCAAAATGGCAGGATTTGTTCGCGAAGCAGGAAGATTGGCTGTGTCAGGCCAGCTTTTGGTCCATTGCTGGCGTGGCGGGATGCGCTCCGATAGCATGGCCTGGTTGTTTGAACGGATCGGTATTCAATGCTCCATACTTGAGGGTGGGTACAAATCGTATCGGAATTTTTTGCTCGAAAAAGTTGGAAATATTCATCAATTAATTGTAATAGAAGGATTTACAGGAAGTGGCAAAACCGAAATCCTGAGTTGCCTAAAAGCCTTGGGCGAACAGGTGATTGACCTTGAAGGGATCGCCAAACACAAAGGATCAGTATTTGGAGGGATCGGTCAGCCTGCACAGCCTTCTACACAGCAATTCCAGAATAACCTTTTCGATGAAATTTTGCAACTTGACCTGTCCAAAAGGGTTTGGGTCGAAGGCGAAAGTCAGACCATTGGTCGGGTTTTTCTTCCTGATCCGTTTTGGGATAAAATGAACATTGCCCGCAATATTGAAATATTTGTGCCACGTGAAGACAGGATAGTCAGGTTAGTTAATGAATATGGGTCACTTTCCAACGAATTGATGGAAAATTCGATCAGGAACATAACCAAAAGATTAGGCGATCAACAGACGAATGATATTCTAAAGAGTTATCTCTCAGGAGATCTTTCAACTGTAGCAGGCAATCTGCTTGAATATTACGATAAGACTTACCTGTTTAGCCGTGAAAAGTACAAAAAGAAATATCAGGAGATCATACTACCAAATGGGGATGCAAGTTCAAATGCTCAAATAATTCTTAAAGAAATTGCAGGGAATAATATAGAAATAAAGTAGAAATACAGTTGAAATACGATTGAAATACAATTGAAATACAATTGAAATACAATTGAAATACAATAGAAATAGATAGAAATATTTTGATAATACTTATAAAGCAATGAATAACAATTCTTTAACCGATAATTCCACAATCAGGCTTACACAATATTCGCACGGTGCCGGATGTGGTTGCAAAATAAGCCCCAAAGTTTTGAATTCAATCCTTGCCGAATGTAAAACGGAATTTCCCGATCCATTCCTTTTGGTTGGTAATAGTACACTTGACGATGCCGCAGTTTACGATATTGGTAATAATCAGGTTATTATATCAACGACGGATTTTTTCATGCCAATTGTGGACGATCCGTACGATTTTGGGGGGATTGCTGCGGTCAATGCAATCAGCGATATTTTCGCAATGGGAGGAACCCCATTGATGGCAGTAGCGATACTTTGCTGGCCGATCAATAAACTTTCACCAGAGATTGCGGGACAAGTGATTGAAGGGGCAAAACAGGCATGCGCAAAGGCTGGTATCGCAATTGCTGGTGGCCACAGCATCGATGGACCTGAACCGATTTTTGGATTGGCGGTTACCGGAATTGCACAAAAGGATCAAATCAGATTGAACTGCTCTGCTACAGTAGGTTGCGAACTGTATCTGACCAAACCTCTTGGTATCGGAATTTTGTCAACAGCCCAAAAACAAGGGAAACTTCTGGAAGAAGACCGCCTCACTGCACGCAATCTCATGCTGACAATCAATTCGATAGGAAAAGAATTGGGGAGCCTATCGGAAGTTAAGGCGATGACAGATGTAACTGGTTTTGGATTGTTGGGCCACCTTGTCGAAATGTGCGAAGGGTCTGGCCTTAGTGCCGAAATCGACTCAAACCTCGTCCCAAAAATTGCCAATATTGAATATTATATGGCGCAAAAGACATTTCCTGGTGGTACTTTCCGCAATTTCGACAGTTATGGATATAAAGTTTCACCAATGACAGATGACCAGAAACACCTTTTTTGCGATCCACAAACAAGTGGAGGACTGCTTGTTGCAGTAACTCCCGAAGGAAAGGAATCCTTTCTTGAAATCGCGTCTAAATATGGATTGCAACCTGAATCTTTTGGTAAGATCATAAATAAAGGAGAATTTGTAGTGGAGGTGTTGTAGGTTGAAATAGTAGAAATATTGATATATGTTGAAATAAATTGAAATAGTGGAAATAAGGTTTTTGGTATAGGCGCATAGGCCGCCCATGTTAACTAACAGATTGTAAACGAATAGGGTTATTAAAAACCATCTTTTTTATGAGTGAATCGAATATCATGTCCATATTTGACCGCCGATTGTACCTGAAA
>Ga0209083_1000240_pt1 | contig 86755 bp, 84 predicted proteins | sample AM7aDNAmetaG_FD_184132 | JGI IMG/M metagenome (GOLD analysis project Ga0209083, IMG submission 184132) | Freshwater microbial communities from Finland to study Microbial Dark Matter (Phase II) - AM7a DNA metaG (SPAdes) (version 3) | ecosystem: Environmental > Aquatic > Freshwater > Lake ...
ATAATAGATTCTTTCTCGGGCATTCGGCGATGCTGGTCAATGAAGGGCTGCCGGATTTTATCATTGAGCAGTTGAAAAAGAAGTTTGACCTGTCGGTAAAGAAGATAGGCATACTTGGAATGGCTTTTAAGGCGGAAAGCGACGACAAAAGAGAATCGCTTTCATATAAGCTCAAGAAGATAGCTGAAGTAGAAGCGAAAGAGGTTTACTGCTCCGATGAATACATCAAGGAAGCGGGCTTTTTGCCGGCCGAGGAACTGATTAGAAGATCTGATATCGTAATAATAGGGGCGCCGCATAAAAGGTACAAAACTCTAAAGTTTGGAAAAAAGGTGCTGGTGGATGTCTGGAACCACATTAAATTCACGAAGATATAAATGCCAAAAAGGTTTATAAGGTTTGTAAAGTTTATCTTTCAGATGCCGGAGAAAACCTCACCCTTTAGGGTGAGGATGAATCCGGCATGAATAATATTAACACACCTATAAAGAGAAACTCCGGCCTTCAGGCCGCAGAGTTTCATAAGGTTTATAACGTAAACACTACAGCACACGTGCAAAAGATTCGCAGGTTTCAGAAGCTGTATTTGTGTGTTTTTTCGCAGCGAATGAGATTTTTCGTTCGAGACTGTGTCTGGCATAGCAGAATAAAATGTTAACGTTCATAGCATTCTTAATGTAAATCGTGATGAAAAAGGAAGGGGAGATGAAGATATTAGTGACGGGAGCGAAAGGGTTTATTGCGGGATACGTAATTCAGGAGTTTCTGGACCACGGCTGGGAAGTTGTCGGTCTGGATAATTTTTCCAAATACGGCGATGTTGACAAGAGCTACGATAAGAATCCGAAGTATGAATTTGTTAAAGGCGATGCCAAAGATGTTAAACTGTTGAAAGACATCCTTGGTGACTGCGAGCATTTCATGGCGGGAGCCGCAATGATAGGGGGTATTTCCTATTTCCATGAATTCGCCTATGACCTTATAGCGGAAAATGAGAGGATAACCGCGGCAGCTTTTGACGCGGCTATCTGGGCCTACAAATCAGCTAAACTTAAGAAGATTACAGTCATGTCTTCCTCTATGGTCTATGAGAACGCGGTTAAATATCCGACTCCGGAAGGGCATCAACTGGAATGCCCGCCGCCATTTTCCACCTATGGTTTCCAAAAACTCGCGACGGAGTATTTTGTGAAAGGAGCTTATGAACAGTATAAGCTGCCTTACACGCTTGTACGTCCCTTCAACTGTATCGGTATAGGAGAGAAGCGGGCGGTTACGGATGTTGAGATAAAATCAGGGAATGTTTCTCTTGCGCTTAGCCATGTTGTTCCGGATATATGCCAGAAAATATTGAAAGGTCAGGATCCGCTTCATCTGCTTGGCAACGGAAAGCAGGTAAGGCATTACACTTATGGCGGCGATCTTGCCAAGGGCATCAGGTATTGCGTTGAAAAACCGGAGGCATTGAATCAGGATTTTAATATCTCGACTGCGAAGTCTACCACGGTCCTGGAGCTGGCGGAGCTGATTTGGAAGAAGATCAATAAAGACAAACCTTTTAGATATGTTTCAGATAAGCCTTTTTCTCACGATGTTCAGCTGAGGGTTCCGGATGTAGCCAAGGCAAAAGTGCTGCTCGGATACGAAGCAACGACAAGTTTAGAGCAGGCTATAGATGAAATAATTCCATGGATAAGGGAACAGATTAAGCTTGGAGGAATCTAAAGTAGAGGGTTGGATGCTTAAGGGCGAGAGGACGGAAGGCAGAAGACGGAGGGCATATGGATGGTTGGAAGCTTAGAGGGTTGGAGGGTTAAAGAACAGCAGGGAATGTAGCACGGTTTACTCAATAATTCGTTAGTTTTAATTATCAATTAGTAATCAGTAATTAGCAATCCGGCGGAGCCGGCAGACAGAGGACTGAGGACGGAAGACAGAATGAAGATTGATATAGTGATACCTGTATATAATGAAGCGGAGAATATCGGGGAAACACTAAGGGCTATAGACAGAAACACAAGGAAAATAACAGACGCGGATTTTCAGGTGAATATCGTCTATGATTTTCCCGAGGACAATACCGTACCCGCCGCGCGAAATGTTGCGCCGGAACTTATGCTCCCGATAAAATTCTCTCTGAACCCCGTCAGAGGTGTTGTCAACGCGATTAAATCCGGTTTCAAAAGTTCTACCGCGGATTTTGTTCTGATTACCATGGCTGATATGTCTGATGATTATTCTATACTTGATGAAATGGTCGGGCTTGCAAACAAGGGTTATGACATAGTGTGTCCTTCGCGGTATATGAAAGGCGGGAAACTTGTCGGCGGGCCTCCTTTTAAGCAATTCCTTTCCCGTATGGCAGGACTGACTATGCACTGGTTCTCCGGCATACCCACACATGACGCAACGAACAGCTATAAATTATACAGGTTGGCCTCGGTAAAACAGATTAAGATTGAAAGCGAAGGCGGTTTTGAGATTGGAACGGAGATTACTGCAAAAGTATTCAGAAACGGCGGAAAAATAACCGAACTGCCGACTACATGGTACGACAGGGAAAAAGGCAAATCGCGTTTTAAACTGCTTAAATGGATTCCGAAATACCTAAAGTGGTATTTTTACCTAATCAAAGGCAAACGCAATAAATAAGCACCAAATACCAAGCACCAAATCACAAATAAAATACAAGAACCAAATTGCAAAATGACTTAAAGTGTTTTTCTTTGTTTGGTTTTTGACGCATATTTGGTGCTTGCGTTCTCAAGGAGATTTATGCGCTTTCTCGACTTCACCTGGTATTTCTTTGACTTTGACGGAACTCTTGTTGACAGCGCCGGAGATATTATAGATAACCTGCAGAGGGCCTATAACACCATCCCGCGTTTCAGGGCCGTTAATGCCGCTTCGGTAAAAATTGGACCACCACTCGGGACTATGTTAAAAGTGTTGACCCCTGACGTGACCGAATCTGAGATAAAAACACTGACCGACGAGTTCATGAAGATGTACTTAATCAAGGATTTTAAAAAGACGGTATTTTATCCTGGAGCGGAAGATCTGCTGAAACTGCTGGTCTCGAAAGGTAAAAAACTCGGTCTGGTTACCAACAAACCGACCAGAAACCTGGGTTTCCTCTTCGAGAAACTTGGAAGTTTTGACCTGTTTTCTAAAGTTATGACCCCTGATATGCACGCCGGAAGAAAGATCGACAAGTTCGAGATGTTCAAAGAACTGATAGACGGCGGAGTAGAACCGGGACAAGCAGTTATGATAGGGGATGCCGGCACTGATATTAAGTCTGCCTTGGCCTACGGAGTAAAAACTATAGGTATCCTTGAGGGGTATTCTTCTGTAGATGAAATCAAAGAAGCTAAACCGGACGCGTGTGTTAGGGATATGAGAGAGCTGCTTAAGTGTTCCGGAGATATAAAACTTTAGAAGCGGGTTACCGGTTCAGGACTATTCTCTGCAGTCAAAGAACGCCACGCCACTCAAGGAGGAGATGCCCGCGAGGCCGTTTAGAGGCGGTTGAGGGCCCCTTCTGCGGAATCCCTGCGCGAGTGACAGGTTTTAATACACAGGCACCACGAATTTACGTCTGCAAGGCTCATGCCAGTTGACTTAGGATGTCAAATATAGGATAATTAAAGCCGTAAAACGGCTTAAAAGTGAACAAAGATAAGCTCACCGATACTAATATATCAGCCCGAAAGGGTACAAAGTTAGGGGGTGTTGTATGAGAAAATTGTTATTTTTGTTTCCTGTTTTGCTCTTCGCATTCAGCCCTGCCTTGGGCTATTATGATGATTTTACAGGATATGATACATATTATTCCATTATAGATCCTTGCGATAATGTTTCTACTGCTCCTGCCGTAATTTCTGGCGCAGGAACTGATACTTCTAATATCACTGTTGACACTGTTCAATTTAGAGATGGTGGAAAATCAATAAGGTGGGATAAAACAGGGGCAACAAGCGTGACGACCCAGGTCACCAGGTCGAGTATGGCTTCTGTGAATATGTCGTCTTTAACAACGGGAACATTGCAATTTTGGTATTACCTCCCTTCAATAGTCGGAAACTGGACAAGTGGGACGGCAAATATCAGTTCTGACACTATTTATGCCAGTGGCGGCAACAATACTACTGTGGCTACATCGGTGCCTCTGCTTACCAGCCTTGCTACGAATACCTGGAATTATTTCAAAGTTAGCCTGCCTTCCTGGCCTGTTACAGTCGATTCGACGGCAATAAGATCATGGAGCGTAGAATTTATTTCAACTGCTGCGGCCACCTGTACGGCCATCAGGCTGGATGACATAAGAGTCGTAAGCGCCAATAATACCACAAACGGTTTGTGGAGCGAGGACAGCGGAGTTTGGTCTATCTACAATAACGGCGGAACGAAGGTTTACCGGCAAAACGGGAATTGCGATATAGCAAAACCGCAGTTATTGCTGAACAGGTTCTATAAGGATTTTGTCGCAACCGTAGATGTGAATGTGCAGTCTGCGAACGCGCAGTACGCAGGTCTGGTAGTTAACCAAAGCGTTGTAGGTTCAGGATATTATCTCTACAATTTTAACGCTCAAACCAGGGGTTTTGAACTGAAGAAATATACAGGTTCGGCGCTGGTGGACGCCACCTCGACTGCTGCAGCGACAACCACTACTTCAGCCACAAACTTCGCTTACACCCTCAAAGTAGTTTCAAAAAGCGGTATACTGTACTGCTACCATTCTCTTGACGGAGGCGCTACCTGGAGTTCGCTTGACTACAGCTGTCAGGAGACAGGCTCCATCGCAGGAAGAATCGGTTTTCTGGCGGGCTCTGCGGCCGCGGATGCCACAGTCTATTTCACGAATCTTGTTATAAAACCGATTCCGTATTCAATCGTTGCTACAGCCGGAGACGGGCGGATGGACATCTCGTTCAACTCTGACGCAAAATCAGGAGAGGTCGCCTCGTATAATATCTACAGAGGAACTTCTTCCAAAACATACGGCACTGCATTAACAACAACGGCTTCGCCGGGATTTGCGGATCTTTCGGTTACTAACGGAGTAACGTACTACTATGCGGCTACGGCAAATGTTTATACATCCGCAAGCACCTTAACGGAAACCCCTCTGTCATTGGCGGATGAAGCGTCCGGGGCTCCGCATTCCGGAATCAAGATTTCCAACAATCCTTTTACTCCAAACGGAGGAGCGGCCTACTCAAAAGCAAGTTTTTCTGTCTTTAATCAAAACAATGAAGACGTCTCAATGCTCATTTATAAACCCAACGGCACGCTGGTGGCAAATTTGAATGCGGGAAATGCCCCTGTTTCCTGGAATGCCGGTGCCCTAAGCAGCACAATCAGTTGGGACGGCAAGAATAACTCCGGTAAAATTGTTGACGGAGGGGTATATGTCTGGCAAATAAGGGTTGGCAGCGCGGTTGCAGGCAAAGGAACCGTAGTCCTGGCTAAGTAGAATACGGAGGAGACTTTATGAGAAAGTTATTCTTAGCGGTATTGGTCATGTGTTCCGCTGTTGCGCATGCGGCCTTTTTTGACTCTGGCCAGGGAGCAAGGCCTACAGGGCTAGGCGAAGCTTTTGTTGCCGTTGCCGATGACGCGAACGCTATGTATTATAATCCTGCCGGTATGATTCAAATAAAGATGATCTCTACAACAGCTACTTATACCGGTTATATGGAAGGGCTAAGCGACAGTTTCGCGGCAATAGTTGTACCTGTCCCGGGTTACGGCGTTATTGGCATAAGCTGGCTTGGGCTTTCCGCCGCTTCCTCATATTCGGAAAGTACGCTGAAGGTCGCGTATGCATATCCTATCACCAAGCAGTACACGATTGGAATGGCTCTTAAGCTGCTCTCTAAATCATACACGCTTGATTCTGTCGCTTCAGGGAATCCTTTTTTCTCCGCGACCTCCGCCTCAGCGCTTGGAATTGACGCTTCCTTTTTTGGAAAGCTTACCGGCGATTTGGCTATAGGCGCCTCTATTGAAAATATTAACGTTCCGGATATTAACGTTGGAAGTTCCGATCCTGTCCCTATGAATCTGAGGGTTGGCGGAAGGTACAAGTTAGACAGGAGCCTTCTTCTCTGTCTGGAAGGAGATTTGAGCGGCGACGACGCAAAGATAAAGGGAGGGAGTGAATACTGGCTGGATTCAGGATTGCTGAAAGAACTCGGCGTGGGTGATTCAGAGGTGGGGTTTAGAGGCGGTGTTGGCTACGGGAATAACAGTTACCTTAACGTTGACCTGGGTTTCAGCTTCTATTTGCCGTCAAAAATTGTGGATTTGAGGTTTGATTACTCGTTCACGATGCCGCTTATGTATATAGAATCAGCGGGCACGCACAGATTCTCTATTTGCATCACAGAGCCAAGACCTGTCTTCAATCTATAGTTGAGATGTTTTCACGGCCCCGGTAACCGGGGCCTTTTTTTTTGATAATGCCGGTGAAACTCTCTGAATAGTAATGGTTTCTTGGCCTTTTCCTGTCAGAGCTTATCTCATAACCCCTTTACTCAAACCCCTGTTTGTGCTAAAATTGCTTTATGAAACCAAGAGTTGTGGTCGTTATGCCGGCTTACAATGCGGCAAAAACACTTGAAATAACATACAATGACATACCAAAAGACGCCGTTGACGGAATAATACTTGTTGACGACGCCTCTCATGATGAAACAGTCAATAAGGCAAGGGAACTCGGAATTTCTGTATTTGTTCATCCTGAAAACAGGGGATACGGGGGAAACCAGAAGACATGTTATACAGAAGCATTGAAAAATAACGCGGATATTGTGGTAATGCTTCATCCTGATTATCAATATGACCCCAAGCTGATTCCGGAGATAGTAAGGCCGATAGCAGAAGGGAAGGCTGATCTCGTGCTTGCTTCACGGCTGCTTTCTGGAACTGCTCTTTCCGGAGGCATGCCTTTCTATAAATACATCAGCAACAGGTTTCTGACCATAACGGAAAACCTTATACTTGGGCTAAAACTCTCGGAATTCCACACAGGCTACAGGGCCTACAGCAGGCGCCTCCTTGAAAATATACCTTTTATGAATAACTCCGAAAACTTTGTTTTTGATACGGAGGTAATAGTCCAGACAGTTTATTACGGAATGACGATAAAAGAGATACCTTGCCCGACAAAATATCTTAAGGATTCCTCCTCGATAAGCTTTAAGAACAGCGTGGTTTACGGACTCCAGACCCTCTGGAGTTTGCTGCGTTATCTTCTCCAGAAGTCGCGGTTTGTCAGTTTCCGCATCTTTTCGGCCAAGAGGTAAAATTGAAGTTCCATACTTCTATAATCAGGGCTAAATACAGAAACGCCCTGGCAAAGACTGCGGCATTTATCATTAAGTCCGCGGGAACACATTCCAGGCCGGCGCCAATCACTACGGATTCAGCCAAGAGATTTCTTATCATAAGGCTTGACCGTGTGGGAGACATGCTGCTTTCTACGCCGGTTTTTGAGAGCATAAAGAAAAACATACCCGGCTCGAGCGTAACCGTGCTTCTTAACAGGTACTGCAGAGGTGTTCTGAAGAACAACCCGTATGTTGACCGCATAATCGAGTACGGGAGCAAAGAATACGTCAAAGCGGTTTCCGCAGGGTATGACGCGGCGGTTGTGTTAACTTATGACTTTGATCTCTCAAGCGCCTTTGCGTGTTACAAATCCGGGGCCGCTATTCGGGTGGGTTTCAAGGACAAATATACTGACGCTTTCTACAATGTTGAGATCGAAAAGGACCCGCGGGCGAAATACGAAGCGAGCAGGAACATTGAACTTTTGGAAAAAGCTGGATTCAAGTCGTCGTATTCAAAACCGGCGCTTTTTATTTCGGCTGAGGAAGACGCTGAGGGGGCGCAGTTTTTCGCGCGGAACGGCATAGGAACGCATGATTTGGTTGTGGGGTTGCATCCGGGCTCGAAGAGGAAACCAAGGCGCTGGCCGGTAAGTTCTTTTGCATCTGCGGCCTCGATATTGCGAAAAAAATACGGTGTCAAGCTGGTAATTAGCGAAGGACCTGGAGAAAACAGGCTGTCCCGCGGGTTGAACGCTTTGCTTGGCGGGAATGTGCCTGTATTAAAACCGTCATCTATTACAGGCTGGGCTGCAGTGTATAAAAGAATGAATCTCTTTATTTGCGGCGACACGGGGCCTATACACATTGCCATGGCTGTCGGACTTCCAATTGTCGGAATCTACGGAAAAAGCGATTACAGCCGCTGGGCGCCTGAAGATAATCCAAAACTTGCTATTATAAGCGGGAAAGGATGCTCCGACATTAAAGTCGATGAGGTTGTGCCGGCGGCTGAGAGATTGCTCGCGGAGTTCACGCGTAAATGAGAATAAATATAACTGCTGTCATAAATCATAATGGAGATGAAGAAAGTCTGGAAAGAACGGTCAAAAGCGTTTCAGGTTGGGTCTCCGGCATATATGTGGTAAGACCCGGCGGCAGTAAGTCCGGACACCAGATTGCAGGCTGGCTGCTCGGGTTGAACTCCGGAGAAGAGGTTTCAATTCCATTAAAACGCGAAATACGGACGCTTCTTGGAAATAAGCCCAATAAGAATAACCCCGGCACCTATGTCATTCCAGTTATTAGAAATGTAAAAGATACCTGGCGCCTGGTTTGCCCGGGAAGCGCAAGGCTTTTTTTCGCGGGAAGCAGCGAAAAGACCGGAAATCTGGATAATCCTATACGGGATTACATAAAGCACAAACCTTGTGCTGCTATTCCTGAAGGCGCAAAGATAAAGAGAGTTCTTGTCGTAAAGCTTAGGGGAATCGGAGATACGGTTCTGCTCACACCTCTATTTTTGGCGCTAAAGAAATCATTTCCCGGGGTTTTGACTGAGGCTGTTGTGAAAAGCGAAAGCGCCTTGCTTCTCGCGGGTCAGAAGAATCTCGCTTCTGCGATTGCCTATGAAGGATTCTTTAAGACGCTGCTTAAAATATGGAAAAAGAAATATGATCTTGCGATTGTTCCCCAGGCAAGTTTTAGATCGGCGCTGCTGGCACGGCTTTCAGGCGCAACACTGCTCTCGGTAAATAATCATAACGGAAAGAATTACTTTTCTTCCGTGCTTGTAGACAAACCGCAGGAATATGAGAATGCGGTTGAAAGGGATCTTGATTGCGTCAGGGCGCTTGGTTTAAAGGCGTCATTCTCCAAGCCAAAAATAACCGTAACAGCGGTGGAGCGGAAGAAGGGCCGGGCCCTGCTGCGGAAATTCGGTGTAAGCAAGAATGTCAAAGCCGTGATAATCAACCCTTCGGCCAGCAAGCGGAACAAACTGTGGCCGGAAAAATACTTCGCGGCTTTTACGGACATGATATCCGCAGGAAAGAACGTAAGAGCCCTCGTTCTGACAGATCCTGCAAAGGCTGAAATGGCGGCTGCAACAGTTTCATTGTCAAAAAGCGCGCCTGTTCTTATGCCTCCCCTGCGCCTGCGCGATGTACTGGGGCTTCTCTCGGTTGCAGGACTATATGTGGGAAATGACTCTGGACTTTCACACGCGGCTGCGGCTCTTGGCACTCCAACGATAACCATAGTCGGACCGGACGAGCCAAGGATATTCCATCCTTACAAAGAAGAAGACGGGAATTATATCGTGTCAAAAGACAGGTACTGCAAACCCTGCTGGAAAGAGGATTGTGAAGGCCGCGAATGCCTTGAAACTGTAGCCCCCCTGGACGTTTACAAGGAATACCTAAAATGGAAAAGATAAGCGTTGTTGTCATAACAAAAAATGAGGAGAGAAATCTTGAAGTTTGTCTCCGGTCCGTCTCTTTTGCGAATGAGATTATAATCGTTGACGCCGGCAGTTCTGACAAAACCGTCAAGATCGCTCAAAAATTCACTAAAAATGTCTTTACGCGCAAGTGGGACAATTTTGCTAATCAGAAGAATTATGGTATTGACAGGGCAAAGAACGACTGGGTGCTCAGCCTCGACGCGGACGAGAGGGTCTCCTTCGCGCTCAGAGAAGAATTAAAGAACCTGAAACCTTTAGGAGAAGGATATGCCTTTCCGATTAAGAACTATTTTCTCGGTAAATGGATGAAACACGGCGGGCAATACCCGGATTATCATCTCCGGTTATTCAATAGGAGAAAGGGAAGATTTATGTTCAATGTCAGGCAGGTTCATGAAGGGGTTTACCTTAAGGAAGGCGCGCGTGAGCGCAGGCTGGACAACTGCCTGGAGCATTTTTCCTATGAAAGTATTTATTCCTACATCAGGAAGTTTAACAGCTACACGTACCTGGATGCGAGGGGCAGGAGTGAAAAAGGGGTCTCCCCAAGTATTTACGGGATTATTTTCAGGCCGGTTCACAGATTTTTTAAATGGTATTTCCTGCAACTCGGAATGCTCGACGGAATCCATGGGCTTATTTTTCATTCACTTTCCGCGTTTTATTATTTTACCTGTGAGTTAAAGCTTCTTGAAATGAACGGGTATAACCCGAAGGCGTTCAAATGGCGGACATAAAAAATATACCCATATTAATGTATCACCATGTTATGGCCGGTGACGGAAAACTTTTGCCGGACGACAGTTCTTTTGTGAGCCTTGCTGATTTTAAAGCTCAGTCAGGCGTCCTGTTAGCCGCCGGTTTCACCACTCTTGATTTCAATGAACTAGGCCTGATCCTGGATGAAAGAATGAAAGCGCCGGTAAAGCCGGTAATAATTTGCATAGATGACGGTTACGCGGAAACGCTCAAGAGCGTCCAGCCTGTGCTTTCCGGAAACAGGCAAAAGGCTGTCGTTGGCTTAGTTACGGACTGCATAGGCGAATTCGATGACTGGCAGAAGGCGCGCAAGGAATATTACAGGATAATTGATGAGAAGTTGGTCAGGGAATATTCGGGTCTTTGTTTTTCTTTCGTTTCACATTCCAAAACGCACCAGTTTCTTTCGCGTTTATCTGACAGCGAACTGGAAAAGGAGCTCAGGGATTCAAAGCAAACCATTGAAGAACTGACGGGAATACCGGTCAACACTCTGATCTATCCATACGGCGACAGGGATGAGCGTGTAAAGGCGGGCCTGGAAGCTGCTGGATACAGATTTGGAGTCTCTATTTCCGCCAAAACAGGATATGTGTTGGAAGACCCTCTGGACCTTCGCCGCGTATACGTAAAGAAAGATGAAAGCATCAGGACCTTTATGAGGAAAATATCCCCCTGGTATCTTTGGTACAGGGGTTTTAGAAGGAGATAGATGAGGCGCAGTCTTTCTTTCATAGGCGGCATATTAACAGAGTACTCCCTATATGGGTTTGCATTTTGCGCTTTTTGGTTCTGGAGCATGATGCAGGTCTTTTTTGCTCTTGCTCTAATAGGTTTTCTCCTGCAGGTATCTACCTCCGGATTTAAGTTTTTTCGTCCTGAACGTTACAACCTTTTTGATTATGCCTTCATTGCCATGATTGCAGGCAGTTTCATCTCCTGTTTTCTGGGTGTTAATCCGGCAAAGAGCCTGGGACTGCATGCTTTCGTTAAGACTGCCGGCTGGATGCTTATGTATGTTGTCGCGAGGGAAAGCTTCAGCGAAGGGAAGCAGCTGAAGAGGACCGCCTGGATACTGGTTTGGTCGGCGCTGATTGGAGCTCTTTATGCGGTTATCAGAGGTGTGCTCCGGGGGGAAGACCGTTTCGGCGGCGGACTTGGACACCCGATTCATCTTGGAATGGGAATGAATTTTGCGATTGCCCTGATAGGTGTAATAATACTTTTTGGCGTTTCGTCACAAGCGAGGAAAGGGTTCCTGACCCCCGCAAAATGGATCCTGTCAGGCATATCTTTGGTCGCATGTTTTGCCGCGCTGATAGGGTCTCATGCAAGTTCTGGGCTGATTGCTCTCTTTGCGCTTGCAGTCTTTCTGGCGTTCCTGTCTCGCAAATGGGTCGCTTACGCTCTGGTGTTTGCGGTTCTGGCCATTTTTGCCACGGGAATATTCCTGGCGCCTTCAGGAAGGTTAGGACAGACCATAAGCAAGATAACCGACATGAAACATCAATCGGTTCATGAACGTCTCTGTATGTGGGAAAGCGCTCTTAAAATAATCAAAGACCATCCGATGGGAATAGGGATAGATAATATGAGTTCCGTTTATGGAAATTACATGCTCCCGGACGCCCAGGAACGCGACCTAAAAGCTCATGTTCACAACATTTTTCTGCAAATAGCTGCCGAGCGCGGGCTTCCGGTGCTTGTCTTGTTCCTGTTCTTTATAGGAGCTTTTTACTATGTTTTTTTCAAGGGGCTTAAGACTTTTAAAGAAGGCTTCGCAAAACACCTGTTCATAGGTTCAGGAGGAGTATTCAGCGTACTGATTATCACAGGTTTTTTTGAGTATTCATGGGGGGCGTCGCAGGCAATGTTGAACTTCTGGTTTCTGCTGGGGATCGGAATGGCTGCACTTTCAAATAACTTTACAGCGGGCCGTCCTGCTGTCTTTCTTGACAGGGACGGCACAATTAATGTGGAAAAAGAATATCTTTCAGATCCGAATTCGCTTTTTCTTATTGAAGGAGCCGCGGAGGGGATAAAAACACTCAATGACGCCGGGTTTGCCGTTATTATAACGACTAACCAGTCCGGTATAGGGCGAGGGATGTTTAAAGAGGAAACCTTAGAGGCTATCCACAAGAAACTGCTGCGCCTGATAACCGATAAAAGCGGGGGGCGTGTTGACGCTGTTTACTTCTGTAAGCACTCTCCGGAAGAAGAATGCGGGTGCAGGAAACCTTTGCCGGGAATGATAAATCAGGCGCAAGAAGATATTGGCCTGGATCTGAGCCATTCGTATGTCGTGGGTGATAAAATCGCTGATATTGAATTTGGAATGAAAAGCGGAACAAAGAGCGTCCTTGTTTTGACAGGATACGGGGCCGAAGAAAAGAATAAACTTGGTTTGCTGCGGCCGGACTTCATTGCAAAAGACCTTTTGGACGCGGCCGGCTATATTATCAATCAGAGGAGCAAATGAAGAATTCCGGTTTCCAAATTGACCCGAAAAGAATAAGGAAGCTGCTAATAATCCGTCCGAGATTTATCGGGGATGTATTGCTCTCAACGCCTTTGGTGCGGGCCTTAAAATCAGGAATCCCGCGCCTAAAGATTTCATATCTTGCGGAAGAGGCTTCATTGGATGTCCTGAAAAATAACCCTTATGTTGACAAACTTATCACACTTGAACGCGGAAGCCTCGCGGATGACCTGTTGATGATAAAAAATATAAGGAAAAGAAAATTCGACGCGGTAATCGACACCTTCGGAAACCCGCGGACCGCGTTGCTAACATATTTTAGCGGCGCGAAATACAGGATTGGCTGGGGCCACCGCGGAAGGAAATACGCTTACACTCATTTTGTGGGGGACGGAACCGGGTTGTCCCTTGACGCCATAGATGAGTATAACCGGGCAGCCCGGATATTTGGTATCGAAAGTCCCGCAAAAGAAACCTTTCTGAAACTCACTAACGCGGAAAGGAAATTCGCAAATGAATATTTTCGCGGACATGGTCTTTGTTCCGGCAAGTCAGTCATAGGATTGCACCCCGGTGCAAGCTGGCCGGCAAAGATGTGGCCTCCTGAAAAGTTCGCGGCGCTTGCTGACAGATTTATGGCAAATGGCTTTAATGTAATAGTTTTTTCCGGACCAAAAGACCGTGTAGTCGGAGCCAAAGTAATAATGCTTATGAAGAAGAAACCCGTTTTCGCCGATAACCTCCCTCTTCGCGCCTTTTCTGCTGTTGTCTCGCTGCTTGACGGTTTCATCTCTAACGACAACGGAGCGATGCATGTTGCTGCCGCTCTGAAAATTCCACTGGCGGGAATCTTCGGCCCGGGAAACCCAAAGGTCTGGTTCCCTTATATAAAGAACGCCGTCTGGCTGCAAAAGATTATGCCCTGTTGGCCGTGCAGGAAAGATCATTGCGAAGATATGAAATGCATGAGGGCCCTGAATGTTGAAGAAGTCTACGCAGCTTTCGCGAGTATCAGCGTAAGGAAGAAGAAATGATGATTCAAAAAGAGTCCGTTAAGAAAATACTCATTATTAAATTCCGCGCCTTGGGAGACATTCTGCTCTCCGTTCCCGCGATGAGGTCCGTAAAAGAAGCCTATCCGGCTGCTCTTCTTAACGTGCTGGTCAACAGAGGCGGAGAGGAGATACTTGAAGGACAGAAATTTATTGACGAGCTGCTTGTCTTCGATAAAACAAACGGTTTTCCCGTTGCGCGCGATTTGGACCTAATCCTGAAGGTTATGGACAATAAGTATGACCTGGTGATTGATATGTACGGAAACTTACGAAGCGCCTTGCTTTCTTTTCTAAGCGGAGCAAGGGTACGCGTAGGCTTATCGAGCGGAAGCAGGAATATATTCTATGATAAGATTGTTTATGGTTCTCCTGAAATTATCTATAACGCTGAAGTTTGGCTACGTGTTGCTTCGGCTGCCGGGGCGTCCGGGTCAGGCGGCAAAACTGATATCATGCTGGGAAAAGAATCTGAGACATATATTGACGCCTTTTTAAATAAAGCAAATCTGCAGGAAAATAAATACGCCGTTCTGAATCCTTTTGCGAGCGCGCCCACCAGGGAATGGCCTCGTCAAAGATATATAGAACTTGCCTCGCTTCTTGCAATGGCGGGATTCCCGGTAGTGATAGCCTGGGGCCCAGGTCAGGAGGAAGGAGCAAAGGCCGTTAAGGAGGCGGCCGGACAGAACGTGATAGTCGCGCCTCAAACAGGAATTAAACAGCTCGGCTGGCTTCTTAAAAAAAGCGCCGTAGTTGTAACGGGAACGACATTTACGCAGCATCTGGCTGTCGCTGCAGGAGCCAACGTTGTCAGTATTTTCGGGGCTACCGACAGCAGGGCCTGGGTAGACCCGGTATATGGAAGGCAGACTGTGCTTCAGGCGGATCTTGACTGTATGCCTTGCGAAAAGGTCGCGTGCGCGGATTTCAAATGCATGGATGCGATAAGCGTTGTTGTGGTTAAAGAAGCTGCCATGAAATATTTAAAAGGACAATAAACAACACATTGCGCCTTGACAGGCGCCATAATTATGTTATAATGGAAACTGAGGAAACTGATATAGTTTCCGGGGTGTCCAAATGACAAAAAAAGATGAAACCAGGTCAAACATACTTGATAAAGCGAGAAAGCTTTTTCTCGCAAGAGGATTCTCAAAAGTCACGACTGACGATATAGCCAGGTCAATAGGCGTTAGCAAAAAGACGTTGTATAAGCATTTTGATTCAAAAGAAGAACTGCTTGAAGCCTCCCTCTTTCAGATGCTTGGAGACACCGGTTTAAGAATAGAAAAAACTGTTAATGACGAATCAACGTTATTTCCTGAAAAACTCTTTTCTGTCAGGAAAATAGTTCTTGAGACCGTGACCTCTCTTAAACCGGAATTTCTTCGAGATGTCAGGAAGAACGCGCGTTCGCTGTGGCAGAAGATAGAAGTGTTTAGGAGGGAAAAACTCTCGGCCAATATTTCGACCCTTATAAAAACCGGCAAATCGCGGGGCTATATAAGGAACGACTTCAATGAAGGAATATTTCTTGTAATATTTCTGAACCTGGTGGACGGCACCATAAATCCCGATTCGCTTTCCGAATCCAGCTATTCCGCGGCGGAACTCCTTAGAGGTATTTTCGAGCTGGTGTTTGTAGGGGCTTTGACCGAGAAAGGAAGAAAAGTATTCCACGCTGCACGGAACTCGGAGGTTGAAAAATGAGGCGAAAGATATTCGTCCAGCTGCTTGTTTGCGCGTTTTATCTGCCGGCTGCCTGCGCAGCCCTTACTCTTGAAGAAGCAATATCGTTGGGGCTAAAAAACAACACTCAAATACTTACCGCAAGAGAAGCAACGAAGGCGTCTGCCGGCAGAAATTCGGAAGTAATAAGCGCGGCTCTGCCTAAAATAACCCTTTCGGGAGGCTATAACTATATTTCTTCCGTTCCGTCGATGAGCATTAGCATACCCACAGGGCCTTTCACAAGCGTAGAAAAAACAGTGGTGACGGGCGCAAATGACAACTGGCTCCTGCGGGCCCAGCTTACGGACCAATTATTTGATTGGGGCAGGATGTCCGACAATGTCTATGCCGCGGGGGCGGCTAATTCCGCTGCGGAAAGAGACTTCGAGTCGGTTTCCCGCACGGTTATTTATTCCGTTAAACAGTCGTATTTTGGTGTTGTGTTCGCTAACGAAACTCTAGCGGTAAACGAAGAATCCCTGAAAGTAGCCGGCCAACACCTTGAGGACGCTTCACGTAAGTATAAAGAAGGCGCGTCGTCTTCCTATGAAGTCCTAAGGTCTAAAGTACTGGTAAGCAATCTTAAACCTGCTGTTTCAAAAGCGAAGAATAACCTTGAAATGGCAAAACTCAGCTTAAAGATAGCGCTGGGAATTAAGCTTGCCGAAGATATAGATGTTTCCGGAAAACTGATTGAGCGCTCTATACAGCTGCCGGATTATGAGTCGAAACTGAAGATTGCGCTTGCCACCAGGCCGGAACTTTTGGCCGCCAGATTGCGGATTGAATCAGCGAGAAAAGCGGTTGAGTCAGCCGGAACTCTGGACAAACCGTCGCTGACAGGTTTTGCTTCCTATAACTACCAGAATCCCTATTATACTCAGCTTAGCTGGACGCAGAGCTGGAATGCCGGAGTTAATCTTAGTGTGCCTTTGTTTGACGGAAACTTTGCGGCTGCGAAAGTAACACTGGCGGAGTCAGATCTGGCAACCGCTGAAATCGCGGCAAAAAGGCTTGAAGAATCTACATCATCTGAATTAAAACAACTAGTTTTCTCGCTCTTTGAAGCAAAAGAAAGGATTGAGGCGCAAAAAGACGCCATCGCTCAGGCAGAAGAGTATCATAAAATCGCGCAGGTGGGTTTTAAAAGCGGCACAATGACAAACCTTGAGGTAATAGACGCCGAGCTCTCGTTAATGAACGCGCGCATAGGATACCTGCAGGCGCTGTATGACAGGGAAGTAATAGAAGCGGGTATAGAAAGGATCACCGGCCTTAATCCCCGCGGCAAGTAACAGTATGCATCGGCTTCAGCTGCCGGTAAGATAAAAATGGAGGTTCTATGAATAAAAAAGCGTTGATTCCTGTGGTCATTCTCTTCCTGCTTGCCGCAGGATACCTTGTATACAAGATTAAGGGCAGTTTAGGAACGCCGGAAGCCGCTGGCTCGGGGACGATTGAGGTGACGGAAGTGGAAATATCAGGGAAGATATCCGGGAGAATCGAACAACTAAATATTAATGAAGGCGACAGCGTCAAGGCCGGCCAGCTGCTTGCGGTACTGGCTCACGACGAATTGAAAGCCCAGCAGGAGTCAGCTGACCAGCAGGCCCAGCAGCTTAAACTGCAAGCCGGAAATGCAGGGGAGAATTATAAGCGGGCTAAAGAATTGTACAGGGCCGGCGGCTATTCAAAACAGGCTTTTGATCGTGATGAAACCCTGTTTCAGGTGACTTCTCACCAGTACGAATCAGCGGTTCAGAACTTAAATCAGATTAAGGCGCAGGCTGAGAACGCTTTTCTCTATTCCCCGATAGACGGAGTTGTGCTTCAGAAGAATGCCGAGGCCGGAGAGATAGCTTCCCCCGGCATGTCTTTGCTGACAATCGGGAATCTGTCACAACCCTGGCTAAAAATCTACATCCCCGAGTATAAAATAGGAAAGGTTAAACTCGGCGCCGCGGCAAGGGTAATGATAGACAGTTTTCCTGGAAAAGAAATGCAGGGAACTGTAACGTATATTTCATCAAAGGCCGAATTTACGCCTAAGAACGTGCAGACAAAAGAGGACAGGGTAAGGCTGGTTTATGCCGTAAAAATAGCGCTGGATAATAAAGACGGCATGTTTAAACCCGGGATGCCTGCCGATGCGGTGATAAATGTCTCAAATAATTGAAATTGATTCATTGCGTAAATCCTTTGGCACTAATCAAGCCCTTAAGGGGATTAGTTTCTCCGTTGAAGAAGGCGAAATATTCGGACTTGTCGGCCCAGACGGGGCAGGAAAGACAACTACTGTAAGGATTGCCGCAGGAGTGATGAAGATTGATTCGGGAAGTGTTACCGTAGGCGGGTTCAATGTAAAAAGGCAGCCGGAAGAGAGCAAGAAGATTATCGGATATATGCCGCAGAAATTCAGCCTTTATCAGGATTTATCCGTCGAAGAGAACATAAACTTTTTCGCTGACCTATACGACGTATGCTCTAATGAACGGGAACGTGTCAAAAAGGAACTTTACGCGTTCAGCAGGCTTGAAAACTTCAAGGGACGTCCTGCCGGCAAACTTTCCGGAGGCATGCAAAAAAAACTCGCCCTTGCCTGCGCGCTGATAAATATTCCAAAACTACTGATACTTGACGAACCAACCATTGGCGTCGACCCATTATCCAGGCAGGAACTCTGGGAAATGCTGATTAAGCTAAACAAGGAAAGGCGTGTTAGCATATTAGTGACTACCTCATACATGGATGAAGTTGAAAGATGCGGCCGGGTTGGTTTGCTCTTCGATGGAACAATCTTAAAAGTGGCTAAACTCGACAGTTTATTGACCGGCGGCAAGCGCTTCGAAGAAATATTTATTAGTGAGATGGAAAGACAAAAAAATAGTATGGTTAATAAGGTTTGAAAAGTTAATATGGTTTATAAGCCGCAGTTCGTGTGTCTTGTCAAGAAAAGTTTATAACGTTCTTAACGTTTGTTACGTTTATAACGTAAAGCATGAAGAGTTCATAGGGTTCATAAAGTAAAATATTTTTGTGAGAGAGCAAGAGGGGAAATAGATGCAAATGTCCGTTCAGGTAATTAATCTTATTAAGAGATTCGGCAGTTTTGCCGCAGTTGATGATATAACCTTTTCCGTCGCCAAAGGGGAAATATTCGGTTTTATCGGGCCAAACGGCGCGGGGAAATCTACAACCATCAGGATGCTTTGCGGAATACTTGATCAAACATCCGGTGAAGGCACCGTCGAAGGTTTCAGCATAAAGAACGAGTCGGAAAAGATAAAAACTGTTATTGGCTACATGTCCCAGAAATTCTCGCTTTATGACGATCTTACGGTAGCAGAGAATATCAATTTCTACGCCGGCATTCACGGTCTTGCACAGAAACAATTACTTAGCAGGAAAGCCTGGATACTTGAAATGTCAGGACTGTCAGGTAAAGAAAGTTACCTGACTGGTTCGCTGTCAGGCGGATGGAGGCAGCGGCTTTCGCTCGGCTGCGCAATAATACACGCCCCGAAAGTTGTTTTTCTGGACGAACCCACTGCCGGGGTTGACCCTATATCCAGGAGAGAATTCTGGTCCCTCATCAGGCAACTCGCGGAATCCGGGACTACGATATTTGTAACCACACATTATATGGATGAAGTTGAGTTTTGCGACAGAATAGCGATGATCTATAGAGGGAAGATAGTCGCGATTGGTACGCCGTCGGAACTTAAGACAGCAAACAAGGTAAGCAACCTTGAAATGCTCTTCGTCAATCTCATAAGGGGCATGGAATAAATGATTATCAACGGCAGAGTGCTGGCCATAGCAAAAAAAGAGGCTCTTCATGTCGTCCGCGACGTAAGGTCCCTCATAATCGCCCTTATCCTTCCGCTTGTCTTTCTCTTCATTTTTGCCTACGCAATTACTCTGGACATAGACCATATCAAACTTGCGGTAATCGACCATGACAGAACTCTTGCCAGCAGGGAGCTTATCGCGGCCATAACGGCAAGCGGATATTTTGACCTTGCGGCTATTCCCGGGAATGAAAAAGAAATGGAAGATGGAATGGATAAAGGCGATATAAAGGCGGGACTTATAATCCCGCCTGGTTTTGCGAAACGTATTGCCCGCGGCGAGCGTAATTCACTGCAAATCCTTGTTGACGGGACGGAATCGAACAGCGCAAATATCACGCTTAACTACGCTAATGCCGCCGTTGCCGCCTATACCGGAAACATTGTTCTTGATGCCTTGAACAAGAATGGTATGACGCTCAGAAAAGATGCGGGTTTTATTGAAGCAAGGCAAATGGCCGTGTACAATCCGAGCATGAGGAGCCGTAATTTCATAATACCCGGTATTATCGCGGTAATTATGTCAATCATTCTGGCGATACTCACTTCGCTCACGGTAGTCAAGGAGAGAGAGCAGGGAACCCTCGAACAACTGCTGGTTACTCCGGCAACGCCAAGGGATATTCTTGTCGGCAAAATGATCCCATACTGGACAATTGGCATGGCGGACATGTTAATGATAGTCCTTGCCGGAGTTTTTATCTTCAATGTGCCGCTTAAAGGGGATTTACTTCTGCTGTTCTTTGCCTCGGGCATCTTTGCTTTTTGCGGGCTGGGCATCGGCCTCCTGGTCTCTGCGGTATCTGACAATCAGCAGATAGCAATACAACTTTCGATGCTGCTGTCTGTGCTTCCGGGGTTTATCCTCTCCGGATTTCTTTTCCCCATTAAAAGCATGCCGGCGATTATCCGGGGTGTTACGGTTATTCTTCCTGCAAAATACTTTCTGATTGTCTTACGGGGTATATTTTTGAGAGGAAGCGGCTGGGGCGCTTTGATGCTGGAAACCGTGATTTTGTTTGTCATGGGAGTGCTCTTGATTTTTATAGCTTCAGGGCGATTTAAGAGGAATATTGGATGAGAAGGATAATAGAACTGGTCCGAAAGGAATTAATTCAAACTTTCCGCGACAAGCGAATGATCGGACTGATTTTTATTGCTCCCGTGATGCAGCTTATAATGCTTGGATACGCGGTTACCACGGATGTAAAACACATCGCGCTTGGTGTTTGGGATAATGACAGGTCTTTTGAAAGCAGAGAGATGATAAGAAAGGCGGTCATAAGCGGGTATTTTGACGATTCCGGAGTTGTTGCGAATGACGCGGCAATGGAACACGCTTTCAAGAGCGGGAGATGCGATCTTGTCCTGTATTTCCCGCCGGATTATTCCAAAAATATTAAGCGCGGAGAAAAAGCCAGTCTTGAGATTATCGCTGACGGAAGTGATTCAAATCTTACTAATATTGCTTTCGGTTACATGGGACAGATAGTCAATTTAGAAAACAGCAGGCTGCGTGACGAAAATATCTCAAGAATGAAGGCCGCCCGCGGCAGCGCCATAAAGATCCCGCTAATCGAACCGGAGCCCCGGGTAATGTACAACCCTGAAATGAAAAGCGCCAATTACATGATACCGGGAGAAATAGGGCTTATTCTGACTCTCATAACCATACTGCTCACATCCATGTCTATTACGAAAGAGAAGGAATCCGGAACTATTGAACAGATTATTGTTTCGCCGCTGCGCTCCTACGAAGTTATCATCGGAAAGACCATACCTTTTGCCTTAATCGGAATGATGATTGTATTCCTTATAATAACAGGAGGCCTGCTGGTTTTTAATATTACGCTTAAAGGAAATATCTTCACTCTGTTTTTTGCATCATTCTTGTTCCTGCTGAATACGCTTGGCGTAGGGCTCTTTATATCAACAATATCAAAAACACAGCAGCAGGCGATGCTATCAAGCGTAATATTCATATTGCCGTCAATTATGATATCTGGATTCGCTTTCCCTATATCCAATATGCCGGTTGAAATCCAATGGATGTCATATTTACTGCCGCTCAGATATTTCTTTACAATAATAAGGGGAATATTTCTAAAAGGAGCCGGATTCGCTATCCTTTGGCCGGAGATGCTTGCATTGTTCATTCTCGGAGCGACGGTATTTATTCTTGCAGCGTTGAGATTCAGGAAGAAGCTGAGTTAAGAAATTCGAAGCAAGAAATGCGAAATTTGAAACTGCAAAAGATTTGTTCCGAATTTTTTGCTTCAGATTTCGAATTTATGTTTATTATTGACTCATGCGCTATTATTTTGTATATTATGCCGTGCGCTTTAAATACTGGACGAAATATATTGTCCCGGCAACTGTTTTTGTGATTGTTCTGATGCTGTCCAATATCACCTTCGCGCTTTTGCTCGCTTCTTGTGTACCGGTTATCAATTCATATCTGAACAATAAGAAGGAAAAAGCAGCAAGAAGGTTGCTTGAAAAACAATTTATTGAAAGCCTTCGCTTAATACTCAGTGCTCTCCGCTCAGGTCAAACTCTTCTGCAATCCTTTCGAGAAGCTGCCCGTAAGACGGCCGCGCCTGTTTCCGGTTTTTATTCTGAGGTGCTTGCTTCGCACAATTTAGGCAACAGTCTTGACGGGGCCCTTTCGGAAACTGCCGGGAAATATGACAATGAAGACATGAGGTTATTTGCGATTATTGTTTCTGTGCTAAAAGATTCCGGCGGCAATATAGCTTCTCTGGTTTCTAACATGCTGGATTCATGCCAAGAACGGGAGAGGTTGACAGGAAAGATAGAAACTTTGACCGCTCAAGGCAAGCTTTCAGGGCTTGTGGTAGGGTTGCTGCCTGCCGGATTGTTGGCCGTATTCTGGATCTTAGACCCAAAATTGCTGCATCCGCTTTTTCATACTTTAAACGGGTCCATTATACTTTTGTTGGCGGCTGCCTTAGAAACTGCAGGGATATATTTCATATCAAAAATCACTAATATCGAGGTCTAGATGGCTGCCGCAGCGTGCGCGTTGATGGTTGGGTTGGCGGTTTATATAGCAGTTCAGATTGCTGCCGATAAAGAGGCTTCTCTGGCCCTCGGAAGAATGCTCGGGCGAAAGAATTTGTCCGGAGAAAAGAATTTGTTCTTGTCCGGTCCGCTGAAAACCGTCAGTAAAACGCTGTCAAGATTTAACAGAAAAGTTCCTTTCGGGAAATACCGCGTCCGGCTGGCTATTAAGCTTTCGCAGGCAGGTTCCGGAATTACCTGCGGAGCGGATGAGTTTATCGCCAGGAAAGAGATTTATATGCTTCTTTCTTTCGTCTGCTTAGTGAGTTTGCGTGTACCGTGGAGCTATGCTGGACTGGTGTCAGGTTTATTCTTCTTTTTACCTGATTTTGAAATTAAGAGATCAAGGAATAAATACGAAAAGAAAATGCTAAGTGAACTTCCTTCCGCTCTTGATATTTTGGCTTCCTGTGTGGAGGCAGGTCTGACTCTTGACGCGTCTGTCAGCAAATATGCCGAAAAAAGTCATGAAAACTGCCTCTCAGCGGAATTCCGCTGTTATTTGCAGGAAATCAGGCTTGGAAAGAGCAGGCAGCTGGCTCTCTCCGGGCTGGCTGAGAGATCAGGACTTCCGGAACTGGAGACTTTTACCGGAGCAGTTTCAAGATCGCTTGAATTTGGCACCGGCCTCGCCGGTGCTTTGCGCTCTCAATGCGCTTCGGCGAGGGCAGAGAAAGTGCGCAGAATTGAGAAGCTAGCCGCTGAAGCGCCGGTTAAGCTTCTTTTCCCTCTTATATTTTTCATTTTTCCGGTAGTATTTATCGTGATATTCGGACCGCTCTTGCTGAAGTTTCTTGCAATGAAATAGGGCCCCCGCTGAAGAGTGCTTTAGCTTTTTCTTGATAAAAACGCGTGATTGTCGGATAATACCTCATGCTAATAAACAATTCTGCAGGCAAATTAATCAGCTGCCTGCTCCTAACGGCTGCGTTTTTTTTCCCGCTGGTTTCTGGCAGTTACATGCTGGGCGTTTTGTCGCTTGTGGTGATTTATCTTATTCTTTCACTTGGCCTGAATGTGGTGATTGGTTTTTGCGGACTTCTTGCTCTGGGTTTTGCCGCTTTCTACGGTATTGGAGCCTATGTTACCGCTTTATTGAATCCGCTAATTGCTCTGCCTGTCCTGCTCGCAGCTGTGGTTATTGGTACAGCGCTCTTCGGCTTCATCTCCGGCGCGCCGGTGCTTAGGTTAAGGGGTGATTATCTAGCTATAGTCACACTTGGTTTCGGAGAGATTACAAGATTATTTATGAAGAATATGGACTGGCTCACTAACGGCCCCAAAGGCATCAGCTTATCCCCTCCGGTTTTTCTTGGTCTAAACCTATCCGACAAAAGAACAGTTTATTATTGCGCCCTTTCGTGTGTTTCAATATGTGTCTTTTTTCTTTACAGGTTACAGGATTCAAAGATCGGCCGCGCGTGGGCGGCAATTAGAGAGGATGAAGTTGCCGCCGCTTCTTCAGGCATAAACATAACGAAGATGAAAATACTGGCGTTCCTGATAGGCTCGGTAATGGCAGGACTTGCAGGTTTCTTTTTCGCGGTTAATCAGTCGTTCGTTGATCCGAATTCTTTTGGTTTCGATGAATCAGTGCTGATCGTTTGCATGGTAGTAGTTGGCGGGATAGGAAGTATTCCGGGCGTTATTGTTGGAACTTCAATGCTGGTCCTTCTGCCTGAAATTCTCAGAACTTTCCTTGGAGGTTTTGAACCCTATAGGATGCTTCTTTATGGGGTGTTGTTGGTAAGCATGATGCTTTTCAGACCGCAGGGTATCCTGCCGGAAGCAGGCAGAAAAGCTGAACTGATTCCGGATACGGAAGAAATTAAAAATGATGAAGACTCAAATGTTTACGGGGAGCGAAACAGATAATGGCGGCAGTCCTTGAACTTAATAATGTTTCAAAAAAGTTTGGCGGTCTGACCGCCGTAAACAATGTTTCGCTGTGCCTCAGTCAAGGAGAAATCTTAAATATTATAGGGCCGAACGGCGCCGGAAAAACAACTCTCTTTAACTGCATAACCGGAATTTACCGGCCTTCTGAAGGCAGGATTAGCATGCCGGGAAGGGACGTCAGGATTGACGGGTTCCCGCCTCACCGCATGGCGGAACTCGGTATCGCGAGGACTTTCCAGAATATAAGGCTTTTTGCCAATATGAGCGTGCTTGACAATGTGCTTTGCGGTGCATTTTGCAGGACGGAAGAATCAATACTCGACATAGTTTTTAGGACCACTAAATTCAAAATGGCTGAAACATCAGTTAATTCAAGAGCCAGGGAACTCTTGAAATTTGTTGATTTATCTGATAAATTGTATATTAATGGCAGCAGTTTGTCTTACGGCGACCAGCGCAGGCTGGAAATTGCAAGAGCGCTTGCGCTTGAGCCTGGTTTATTGCTGCTAGATGAGCCTGCCGCAGGAATGAATGCTTCCGAAACAAACGCGCTGGCGGCGCTTATCAGAAAGATCAGGGATAAAGGAACCGCCCTGCTTATTATAGAACATGATATGCGTTTTGTTATGGAGATCTCCGACAGGATAGTTGTGTTGAACTACGGCGAGAAAATATCCGAGGGAGTGCCTGAAGCCGTAAGGAACGACAAGAAAGTAATTGATGCGTACCTGGGAGAAGGGGATCAATGAACATAATTCTGCTCTCCTGCTGCGCAGACCTGAAGACCTCCGAATGATGCTTGAGGTTGTCGAAATAGAGATTAACTACGGGGGCATAAATGCCGTAAGAGGCGTGTCCCTGGGAGTTGAGAAAGGAGAAATAGTGACTCTTGTTGGCGCGAACGGCGCCGGCAAAAGCAGCATCCTGCACGGAATTGCCGGGGCGGAGAAACTTGCCGGAGGCACAGTCAGTTTTGAGGGAAAAGATATTACAGGAAACAGGGCGCACAATACAGCGGCTCTCGGTGTATCGCTTGTGCCGGAAGGCAGGCGAATATTCGGCAGGATGTCGGTTCGTGAGAATCTTGAAGTGGGCGGCTGCCTGAAAAATCCCGTTGCGATCAAGAAGGGCATGGAAAAGGCAATGAGCCTTTTCCCGGTATTGAAAGAAAGAGCCCGCCAGGAAGCTGGCACCTTGAGCGGCGGGGAGCAGCAGATGCTTGCCATTGCGAGAGGCCTTATGAATGAGCCAAAGCTGCTGCTGCTTGATGAGCCGTCACTGGGGCTGTCGCCGCTTATGGAGCAGGCAGTTTTCAAAGTCATCGCCGAGATTCGGCGGAGTGGAACCACGGTCCTGCTTGTGGAACAGAACGCGAATCTCGCGTTAAAAATCTCTGACCGGGCTTACGTGGTCGAAAATGGAAGAATAGTTCTCTCGGGAATATCCGGTGAACTGTTGAATGACGAGAATATTAAAAAGGCGTATCTTGGCGGGTAGATGAGCGAAGAACTGGCAAAAAAATATCTGAACGAGGCCAATACGGCGCTTCAGGCAAAAGAGCTTGATAAAGCGCTGTCTCTCTTTGAACATGTGGCCGAGCAGGATCCAAACAATGCCGAGGCACACACACGCCTCGCGGAACTTTATTCAGAGAAAGGGTTGAAAGAAAAAGCAGCCAACGAATACCACCTTCTCGGGAACGCCTATTATGAAAGCCGCCTTTTCAAGAATGCGCTAAAATTCTTCCAGAAGGTGTTTGAGCTGGATCCTGTGGCTATAGATTCCAGGATTAAAGCGGCAGAGATCTATGTGACCCAGGAGATGGAGCGCGAGGCTAAGCTTGAATATCTTGCCATTGCCGAGTATTTCATGTCGAGCGGAGACCTTTCCAGGGCGGAAGAGTTTGCGAAAAAGGCCGTGGAATTGAAGAGCATAGAAGCCTACTACATCCTTGGGCTTGTTTGCTTCAAACGCGCAATGTGGAAAGAAGCGGCGACGGAATTCGAAAAACTGGTAAAAATTAAACTCAATCACGCAGGCGCGTGGACGCATCTTTCGATAGCCTATTCCTACCTGAATAAGATAAACGAGGCTCTTTCTGCCGCTGAAAAGGTCATAAAAATAGACCCGAGTGAACCTGACTGCCAGCGCGCTGCCGGGTTGGCGCACGCCAAAAAAGGAGAAATTGATAAGGCGATACCTTTTTATGTGGCCGCGATTGATGAAACACTCCAAAGGGCTGAAATAGAAAAAATACTGGAAGTCTCAAGTGAAGCTGTAACCATGCTTTCCGGCTCTCCGGATATAATGTTTAAGAGAGGCGAAGCGCTTGAGGCGGCAGGACTTGGCAAGCAAGCTGCGGAGGTTTTTAGCACGGCTTCTGAGTTATACAAGAAAGCAAATGCTCAGGATTCCGCTGCAATCGCTATCGAGAGAGCAAGGGCAGACGAAAACTTGGTTCCCAAGGCAAATCCTGCAAAAGAGCCGGCGGGTAAGGAATGCGAATGTAAAGAAGGGCCCGCAGAAATCAGTCACGCCTCAATCAACAAAATGCCAACGGTTGCTGTTCCTAAGAAAACTTCCCCGGCAGCCTCAGTCCCGGTTGCTTCGGAAGAAGATAAGAAAGAACCTCTGATACTGGAAATTGACGGAAAAGCAAAAACCGCAAGTTCACCTGCGGCGAAGGCAGCGGATGCAAAGAACGAAGGCTCGATTATTGAAAGAACGGCGCCGGCAGCGAAGGCTAAACCCGGGCCTGCCTGGGACGCCATAATTGATTCTTTAAGAAAAGACGCTTCAATAATTCACGCTGCCCCTGCTGCGGCTTTACGTCCTGCGACAGCTGTTTCTCCGGACACGGTACAGAGGACGCCGGTTGAATCTGTTGAAGAACTGTTTAAACTGGCCGACAAACACATAAAAGACCATTTTTATGAAAAGGCAATTGAGATATGCAGGATAGTTCTCAAAAAAGAGCCCAGGAATATTGACGTGCGCGCGAAGCTTCATCAAGCCTATCTCCTTTTGGCGCAGCAGGAAGAAGATATCTCAAATGTCCAGGATACAAAGGACGAAAGTCCAGACGGGGACGGTCCTGACAAAAAGAGAAGTAAAATAGCCTACCTCTAGGAAACCAACCAAACGGTTAGTCTAAATAAAAGCCCCTGCGAATGCAGGGGCTTTTTAGTGAGTTTCTCGCCGGCCGGGTTTAAATTACGCCGAGTTCCTTGCCAACCTTTTTGAACTTATCAAGCACGAATTCCATCTCTTTCATGGTGTGGGTTGCCGTGAAACTGGTCCTGATAAGAGCCTGTCCCTGGGCAACCGCCGGTGACACAACAGGATTCACAAACACGCCTTCATCTTCGAGCCTTTTTCCCATCTTGAAGCACCTGAAATCATCGCCGATAAAGATAGGTATGATTGCAGATTCGGTATGTCCCGTTTTAAACCCGAGTTCCCTTATGCTTTTTAACATGAAAGCGACGATCTTCCAGAGGTGCTCTTTACGCTCAGGTTCTGACCTCATTATCTCCAGAGCCTTAAGGGCAGCCGCCACATTGGCGGGAGGCATTGAGGCCTGGAATATCTGCGCTCTTGAAGTGTGCTTTAAGTAACTGATGACATCTGAATCACCTGCGATGTAGCCGCCCATGGACGCAAAAGATTTGCTGAAAGTCCCCATAAGGAGATCAACTTTGTCTACCAGCCCGAAATGTTCCGCCACTCCGGCTCCGGTCTTCCCGAAGATGCCTACGGAATGCGCGTCGTCTACCATTACCTTGGCGCCGTATTTCTGTGCGATACGAACGATGTCAGGCAGTTTGCAGAGTTCTCCTTCCATTGAGAAGACACCGTCGGTAACAATGAGCTTGCCTTTCCTGGGGTTATCCTTTGAAATTAGACGTTCAAGATCCTCCATGTCATTGTGCTTGTACTTGACCGTTTTTGCTATAGAGAGCCTTGTGCCGTCAATAATGCTGGCGTGGTTTATCCTGTCGCAGTAAATGATGTCGTCCTTCTGGGGAAGAGTCGAAACAACTCCCACATTTGTCGTGAATCCGGTACTATACAGGAGAGATTCTTCTTTGCCAACAAACTCTGCTATAGCTTTTTCAAGTTTTACGTGGAGATCAAGCGTGCCGTTAAGAAACCTGGAACCTGAGCAGCCGGTGCCGTACTTCCGGATTGCTTCAATTGACGCTTCCTTTACTCTTGGATCTGAGGTCAGACCGAGGTAGTTATTCGAGCCTATCATTATAAGGGTTTTGCCATGATAAACAACTTCTGTATCCTGCCCTGATTCGATTGCCCTGAAATACGGATAAACACCTGCCGCTATTATCTCTTTTGCCGTGTTGAATTTATGGGCTTTCTCGAAAAGGTCTCCTTTCTTTGTTCCGGTAGGAAACACATGCTCTTCGCTTAGCTTCAAAGTATCCCTGGCTTTAAGCCTTACCTTAAATCGCTGCTCTCTGTATATCTTGCTGACCTTACGGGAAAGGTTCTTCATTCCGCGTTTTGAGTTCACTCGAAGACCGCGAAGTATCTTTTTCTTCTTTGCCATTGTTCTCTCCTTTTATGAGTCCGCTGAGAAATCTATCATAAAATACCGCTTTGCGAGTCTATGCGGCTTGTAATTGCAGGAATATAATTGTATTCAGCTTACTTTTTAATTATAATACTCACTATAGGGCAAGTCAAGGCAATATTGTGTATTTTAAAGGGGTTCTATGCAAAGCGGTGAAGAAGCGCTGATAACAGGAGCAAACGGTTTCACCGGAAGTTTTCTGGCTGCTGAGCTGCTAAAGCATAACATTAAAGTCCGCTGCCTGGTAAGAAGCACGGCAAATCTCAAGTGGCTTAAAGGCCTGGATGTGAGTATTGTGAAAGGAGAAATAACAAAGAGAGAGAGCCTGAGTGGGTTACTGTCCGGAGTAGACTACGTTTTTCACTGCGCCGGAGCCAAACAGGGCAGAAATTGGGATGATTTTGCCAGAGTAAATATTGGCGGAACAGGGAACCTGATAGAAACCGCGCTTGCAGAGGCTCCTGAGTTAAAAAGGTTTATTTACATAAGTTCAATGGCCGCGATGGGGCCTTCTTGCGGTTCCGAGCCGTCACGCGAGGACGGGGTTTGCAACCCGCTGACCTTCTACGGAACAAGCAAGCTGAAAGGTGAAGAAGAGGTGTTGAAGAAAAAGAATCTGCTTCCTGTCGTCATCCTCCGCCCGCCTGCTATCTACGGCCCGCGCGATGAGGATATGCTGGCAATGTTCAAAGCTGTAAAATTCAGAGTAAAGCCGTTCTTTGGCTTAAAAGAAAAATATCTCAACCTTTGCTACATCGGCGATCTAATTCAGGGCTGTGTTTTGGCGGCTCAGGTTCCCGTAAAAAGTGGTAGTATTTATATAGTGGCAGATGAAAAGGTTCACAGCTGGGAAGAGGTTTACAGGGAAATGTCCCTTGCTTTGAACATAAGAGCGTTGAAGTTGAAGATACCTGTCGGACTGATACTGACTTCCGCGCTTATCTCAGAGCTTGTGGCCAAAGGTTCCGGAAAATCAACGATGTTCACGCGCCAGAAAGTGCGCGAGATGAGCGGGAACTGGGCCTGCGACATCAGCAAGGCAAAGGCTGAACTTGGTTTCAAACCGGAGTTTGGCATAAAGAAAGGCATCCCGCTGACGGCTAAATGGTACATTGAGAATGACTGGTTGTAACGATTAATTAAACTCGAGAAAATTCTATTTTGAAAATTGAGGAGGGCAAATGTCTGACATAAACGAGAATGAACTTCACTCAATGCTGTTCTTTCAACTGCTGTACCAGTTTCAGAGTATGGCCATGATGCATCTGGGCAAGATTGAGAACCCGGTTTCAAAGAAGATCGAGCGTGATTTGGAACAGGCAAAGGGCGCAATAGAACTTGTCCGAATGCTTAAAGAAAAAACAAAGGGCAACTTAAACGGGAAAGAAAATGAGTTTCTCGAACAGATTCTGACAAACCTGCAGTTGAATTACGCCGATGAGGCCGCAAAGCCGAATCCGCCGGAGGAGAAGAAACCCTGACATGGAAAAAAGCGCGCTCGCGGAACTTGAGAGAATAGCAGGAAAGAACAACCTTAAAACCTCGCTTGAGGAACTGGTTTGCTATTCTTATGACGGTTACCTTAAAGAAAGCCTGCCGGATGCGGTTGTTTTTCCGGAAAGCGCGGAACAAGTTTCTGCGATAGTCAAACTGGCCGGGCGGGAAGGCTTTTTCCTGACTTCCAGAGGTTCCGGTTCAAATCTTTGCGGAGCATCTGTCCCGAAAAAGGGTGGGGTGGTTCTTGCTTTCTCAAAGATGAACCGTACTGTCAAAATTGACAAAGAGGAACGATTTGCGGTTATCGAACCGGGAAAGGTGCTTGATGACCTGGAGCTCGAGCTTTCTCCTCTGGGCTTGTCTTATCCTGTTGACCTGGGGAGCGGCAAGATAGCGACCATAGGCGGCTCGGTGGCGCTGAATTCCGGAGGCATGAAGGCAGTGAAATACGGCGTTACCAGGGATTACCTGCTGGGGTTGACGGTAGTGCTTGCAGACGGGAGCATTTTGGAACTCGGAACAAAAACAAAAAAAAATGTTGTCGGGTACGACCTCATGTCGCTCTTTTGCGGTTCCGAAGGGACGCTGGGCGTAATAACGCAAGTTGTCGTAAAACTTGTCGTGAAACCAAAAGTCAGAAAGGTCATTGTGGCACACTTTAAGAGCATGGAATCGGCGTGCAGGGCCGTCAATGAAGTCCTTGCATCGGGTTTAATCCCTGCCGCTATCGAAATAATTGACAAGCTGGTGATTGGGGCCGTTGAAGATTATGTGAAGGCCGGTTTGGACAAGGCCGCCGAAGCGTTGTTGCTTATAGAGCTTGACGGGAAAGAGAGCGTGGTTGAGGAAGACGGCAGGGATATGAATGCCTTGCTTGACAGGCATGGCGCCTATGGAAAGAAGGAGGCGGCCTCCGCGGCCGAAAGCGATAAACTATGGCTTGCCAGGAAGAGCGCCTTTCCGAGCATGACCAGACTCAAGAATATTTGCATTGCCGAAGATATTACGGTTCCGGTCAGCAGGCTCTATGAGGTCATCACCAGGTTAAACGAACTCTCCGCCAAGCACGGGGTTTTGATGGGTCTTATCTCCCACTCCGGCGACGGGAACCTGCATCCTCATTTCCTGCTGGACACAAAGGAAGAGGAAGTAAAGGCAGACAGGGTGCTTGACGAGTTAACGCCTTTTGTGGTTTCTCTCGGCGGAACGCTCTCCGGCGAGCACGGGATAGGCGTCAGTAAGAAGAAATTCCTTGGCTATCAGTTGAAAGAAAACGAGTTAAGAATCATGCGGGAGTTGAAGAAACTCTACGACCCGAAAGGCATCCTAAACCCCGGAAGTTTCATTGACTAGAAGAGAAGGTTAGATTTCGATTAACAGAGGTAATTTTGGCCGAGAACGCGAGCGACATAACTAACAGATGTCTAAAATGCGGGTTTTGCGTAAACCAGTGCCCTGTCTATAGGGAACTCAAGGACGAAACCGTCTCTCCGCGGGCCAAACTGAGACTAATAAAAGCCTACCGCGAAGGCACGCTAAAGAACGACAAAATTCTCCGCAAGGTGCTCTCCAACTGCCTGATGTGCGAATCGTGCTACAAAAACTGCCCCGGAGGGCTTCACACAACCGACGCCATCGCGGAAATGCGCGCGGAGTTCAGAGGCAAATACGGCCTTGACTGGAAGAAAAAACTGCTAAAGGCCGCGCTCGGTGACAAGCGTCTCCGGAAACTCTCGGCTTACTGGGCGAGGCTTGTCTATAATAATTTTATAAGCAATGTACCGATGCCGCTGGATGTGCCGGCGGGGGCTCTTTCGCTGAAGAATATCCCGCGTTTGAAAAAGGCCTTGAAGAACATGGAGGCCGGCACAGGCAGGGCAAAAAAGGCCTTCTTCTTTGTCGGGTGTGTTGACCGGTTTATGTTCTCGGATACCGCGGAAGCCGTGATAAAAGTCCTAAACGCTGCGGGCTATGACGTAGAAATCTCTCCTGACGAAAGATGCTGCGGCATGCCGCTCATGATAAGCGGAGATTCAGCGTCCCTGGGAAAAAGCGCCAGGATCAATATCGACCTTATGTCATCTAAAAAGTATGATGCCATAGTGTCCGGATGCCCGACCTGCATCGTTGCTTTAAAACAGAAATACCAATCCATAATAAAAGGCGACGCGGAATACGAAGAGAAACTGAAGAAGATTGTTCCTTTGATGTCTGATTTTACGGAGCTGGTCGCGAAAAATATCGGGGATTTGCCTCCTTTGAAAGAACTGAATTCAACAGTAACCTATCATGACCCCTGCCACCTGATTAATTCTCTGGGAATTTCGCAGGAACCCAGAAGCTTAATAGCTGCGGCACCCGGCGCTGTATTTAAAGAACTTCCCGGCGGAGCTTCCTGCTGCGGGTCAGGCGGTTTTTACCATGTGTACTTCCCTGAGATTGCGAGCAAGATAGGCAGGAAAAAGGCGGAAAATATTAAAAGCACAGGAGCCGGCATAACGCTGACGGCCTGTCCGGCTTGCAAGTTGCAGTTGATAAACTTTACACGAAGTGCTAGCATTAAAACAGAAGTTATGCACATAGCTGAATTTCTTTCGAATCGTCTTTAGGGGGAGGCTGTTTATGATGGACGAAGTATGCAAGGCTCCGGGGAGGGTTTGGGAATACCTGAACGGAAAAGGCGAGTGCTCGGTATCAAAAATAAAGAAAGAGACAAAAATGCCGGATTCACTAATCTACATAGGATTAGGCTGGCTCGCAAAAGAAGGAAAGGCGGTCTTAAGAAGGGACGGCGGAACCATAAGGGTCGCGCTGAAGTAGCGCCTTTGAGCAAAAAATAAAACCGGATACAGCGGACGGTATTAACTTTTACTGTTTACTGTATCCTCTTTTTTAACGGAGGCTGGAATGAGAAAATGCTTTTCTTTGCTGTTTTTTCCGGTTTTTTGTTTTGTTGTTGCAGGTTGCGCCCGTCACAGCGGCTCCATTAAAATTGGTGTTGCAGTTCCGCTTACCGGGCCCCAGTCGGCAATCGGCAGGGATGTTGCGAATGCCGTTAAACTTGCCGCTGAAGAATTCAATGCGAATGACAAGTCTGGAATAAAAATTGAAGTTGCCGCCTATGATGATCAATCGCAGGTTAAGGAAGCGGCCAATGTCGCGAACAAACTCGCATCTGACCCGGAATGTTTTGCCGTCATCGGTCACCTCGTATCCGGATGTTCGCTTCCGGCATCAGAGATATACGCCAGGGCTGGTCTCGCAATGATTACCCCCTCCTCAACAAACCCGCAGATTACGCTCCGCGGTCTCGCAAATGTTTTCAGGACGTGTCCGGTTGATGACGTGCTCGGAGCCGGTGCCGGCGAGTTCGCGGTCAGGAAACTTCATAAAAAAAAGTTCGCCGTTCTGCACGATAAGACCGCCTACGGACAGGGAGTTGCGGAAGAGTTCCGCAAGGCTGTTCTCGCGAACGGCGGAATAATACTTTCCTTTGACGGCGTGTCTCAGGGAGAACTGGATTACTCGGCTGTCCTTACAAAAATAAAGGAAATGAAACCCGAAGTGCTTTATTTCGGGGGTATGTATCCTGAAGGCGCTTTGATTGCCAAACAGATGAGCTCGCTGAACCTCAAGGCTGTCCTATTCTCCGCTGACGGACTTTATGTCCCGGAGTTTATAAGGCTCGCGGAGAAGGCGGCCGAAGGCACCGTCATCACCTTTGTAGCGCCTCCGTACGAGCAAGTTCCGGCCGCGAAAGATTTTGTCGGTAAGTACAACAAGAAATACGGGGAAGTAAAGATCTATGCGCCCTACGCTTATGACGCAGCGAATATCATAATTAACGCAATTGCCGCGGCGGTAAAGTCTGAAGGCGCGGCGAACCTCTCGCGGGCAAAAGTTGTGCGGAATATATCCGCAACAAAGGAGTACCGCGGCGTAACAGGAGTCGTCTCTTTTGATTCAAAAGGCGATGTCATCGGCAAACAAGTCTATTTCTATAAGGTTGAAAACGGAAAATTTGTCTGGATCCGTTAGGTGAATAAGCAAAAAGAGGGGCCTTTATGTGCGGAATTTTCGGGTATTTAGGCGATAAAGGATCAGCGCTTGGGCCTGAGATTGCTGCCGGAATGGCGGCCGCTCTTTCTCACCGCGGGCCTGACTCCTCCGGAAGTATGATAGTTCAACTTGAATCAGGCCAGGCGATGCTTGGAGCTACACGCCTCAGGATACAGGACTTAAGCACCGCCGGCGACCAGCCGGTGGGAAACGAGAATGGCTCAGTCTGGGTTGTGTTCAACGGCGAGATTTACAATTTTCGCGAGCTAAGGGCTTCACTTCAAGAAGCAGGCCATATTTTCCGTTCCTCCTCTGATACCGAGGTAATCGTCCACCTTTATGAGCAATACGGTACTGATTTCACGTCAAGACTTGACGGCATGTTCGGCCTGGCCCTTCTCGATAAATGTTCAGGGACGTTAATACTGGCGCGCGACAGGGCCGGGAAAAAGCCGGTCTTCTATTCTTCTTCCGGCGGAAAGTTTGCATTCGCGTCAGAAATTAAGGCGCTTTTGCGCTGTCCATGGATTATTAGGTCCATAAATGAACCGGCGCTTGCCGAGTATCTTTCATATGGGTATATTTCTGCTCCGGACACCGCGTATTCTGAAATACAAGAACTGCCTGCAGGGGAGAAGCTGATCCTGTCTTCCCGCGGCAGCCCGGAGCTGAGCAGCTACTGGAGACTGAAAGACGAAACTATCGATATCGGAGAGGAAGAAGCTGCCCGCAGAGTCAGGGAAATTGTCGAACGCGCGGTTGAGAAAAGGCTTATTGCGGATGTTCCGGTAGGCTTGCTTCTCAGCGGCGGACTTGACTCATCTGTTGTCTGCGCTGCTGCCTCGGCCAAGGGAAGAGTGAAAACATTCTGCGCCGGATTTCACGGCGCTGTTTCATTTGACGAGAGGAAACATGCCGCGCTTGTTTCAAGGTTGTTTAAGACTGATCACACTGAATTAATTATCAAGAGCAGCCCGGCAGAGGCTGTGCTGGAGCTGCCGGGAATTTTTGACCAGCCATTCGGAGATTCCTCCGCGGTTCCTGCGCTTCTCGTCTCGCGCGAAGCCAGGAAGCATGTGACCGTTGTTCTGACAGGCGACGGAGGGGATGAATGTTTCGCTGGTTATGACAGATTCCGCGCTGCGCTGCTTGCGAAACGCATGCCGCTGGTTCAGCAAAAACTGCTCCGCTTGCTTTCACGCATGTTGCCGCGCACTTTGTCCATACATGGTTTGAAGAACAGGCTGGAAAGGTTTTCTGCAGGGATAGGAGAGGATATCTTCAGCCGGCATGACGGCTGGTTTTCAGTTTTCGGCAAAGATGAATTGCAATTATTGCTTCCGCCGGATTATTCAGCCGCGCTGCGCGAGGCGCGTAAGAAACAGGAGGAATTGCTTGAAGGGAATAAGGAGAAAAGCCTTCTGAAGTCGCTGCTGAATATGAATTTTAACTCGTATCTAAAGTACAATCTGAATACAAAAATGGATAGAGCGAGCATGGCAGCGTCACTTGAATCCAGGTCACCGCTGCTTGATACTGAACTTGTTGAGTTTGCCTTTACGCTCCCGGATGAATTAAAAATAAGGAACGGGGTGTCAAAATACATACTCAAGAAAGCATATGCCGGCATTCTTCCGGGCGGGATAATAAATAGAAAAAAACACGGCTTCGGTTCGCCTGTCTCAGGCTGGTTTAGGGGGGAGCTGGGAATGCTTTACTCGGATAAAGTTTTGTCTAAAGAGTCCGTAAGCTCCGGCAGGTTTAACAGAGTTTATCTTGATGTGCTTCTGAAAGAACACTTGAGCGGCAAAAAGGACAATGGGAGAAAACTGTGGGCTGTCCTTCAGCTTGAACTGTGGCTTAGAACTTTGTAAAGCTCTAAACAGCTCCGCTAAAGCAAGATTGTTACTTTCGGAGGGTTTATATAATTGTTGAAATGGATTTCCGGAACTGATTCTTCAAGCCCGCCTTTGTGTATAAGCATTCTGTGCTCAAAAATCATCTCGTTTCCTTTCTTGAGAGTATAGCTGCCGTTTAACTGTCTATTGCCGGTAAATCCTGAAACTCCGAAAGGATTTGCGGCAAATAGGCCGTAATTTCTCGCGTGCCAGTGAACCGGGTATCCGGGATTGTTAGGTGAGTCAAACAAGGTTATGCCGACTTTTTTGTTTTCCATTGTGCCTGAGTAGTCACACCAGGGCGCTTTCTTGCCCCAGCACTCTTCCTCTCCGAGGGCGCCGTAGGCGTTCGCAATTCGGCCTCCTTTGTCTCCTTCAAGAGGAGTAGCCATCCTGACGCAGAGCAGGCCGCCTTCCTTCGTGTCCCCGAAAACCACATCGCTTTCGGACGCGAAATACTTGCTCTCGAAATCTATTAGACAGAAGTCTTCACCGGCATTATATATCGTGACGGACCTGTTCTCTTCCAGGAGTTTTTTTCTATTGCGGTCAGTCCAGTGGTTGAGCATTCTGAAGTTTGCGGAAGTGTAACCCTCGCTGAACAGCGTGAAATACTTCTGAATTATAAACCCGTGCCCCTCTTCTTCGCTCCAGCAGTCAATCCCGTTTACGTCGCCCCAGGCGGTCCAGATGGAGCGGTGATGCTTGTGGTCAGTGCTTTCACCCGGGACATTGACCATAGGAAAGTTTCTGGTCACGGAAGAAAGGCCAAAGAAGGGGATTGGATGGATGAAAGGTTTTGAGAACTTGTTGTCGCACCAGTAATTAGTGAGAAGGTGTTTCCCTTTGTAAATTTCAAGTTTTTCGCTGCCAATTTCTTTGAAGGTGATTTTCTCCCGGTTCTCGGCAGTTTTCTCCACATCGAAGATTTCTTCGCTGCCTGCAGCGAGCGTGTCAATCATGAATATCAAAGCGCTCTTGCCGCCGGCTGTTTTTGCCTCTCCGTTGAATTCAACGTTTTTTCCCTTGAGTTTGACAGGCCCTTTGTAATCAATGTCAAGCGGCACTATTACCGGGCAAGCAATCCTTTTATGCTGCCCTGCTGTTATCTTTACTTTTAGCATTTGTAGCCTCCGGGGTTCTTTATGAATTATACAACATGCCAGCGCCTCGTTCAAACTTAACTTCATGAGCTTCCACGTCTTAAAGTCCGGTGAGTTCTTCTGCACAAGCGCATAATCTTGACCGCGCCATATTTTAATGCTATTATCTTTAAAACACTTGAAGGAGGGCTAATGCCAAAAGTCGTGCTTGAAACAAAACTGCCGGGGATTAAGTTCCTAAAGAAAGGCAAGGTGCGCGATCTTTACGAGATTAAAGACGCGCTCCTCATGGTCGCAACCGACAGGCTTTCGGCTTTTGACGTTGTTTTCGGGCAGGGTATCCCAAATAAAGGAATGGTCCTCACTAAGATTTCGGAATACTGGTTTAAACAGGTTGAAGATATTATTCCTAACCACATAATCTCGACATCGATAGACGGCTACCCTGAACTCGCTCAGTTTAGGGAGCAGCTTGAAGGCCGCGTCATGATAGTCAAAAAAGTGCAGCCGGTAATGGCTGAATGCATTGTCAGGGGTTATCTGTCGGGTTCAGGATGGGAAGAATACAAAAAGATCGGCTCTGTCTGCGGCATTACACTGCCTAAAGGTCTTCTGGAATCATCCAAACTTCCGGAACCAATCTTTACGCCCACCACCAAGGCGGAAGTCGGTGTTCACGACGAGAACATAGATTTTGGCGGGGTCGTTAGGATTGCAGGAAAAAAAACGGCCAATGGCCTGCGCGAAAAAAGCATCGCGGTCTATAAAAAAGCGGCGGGCCTTGCTGCCAAGAAGGGGATAATTATAGCCGACACCAAATATGAATTTGGCCTGTACAACGGCGAACTTATGCTTATAGACGAATGCATGACGCCGGATTCGTCAAGGTTCTGGCCAATGTCGTCTTACGAACCTGGGAAGGGACAGCCAAGCTTTGACAAGCAGTTTGTGCGCGACTACCTTCTGTCAATAAAGTGGAACAAGCAGCCTCCAGCTCCGGCTCTCCCGGAAGAAATAATATTAAAGACTTCCGAGAAATATCTTGAAGCTCTCAAGAAAATAACCGAATGAGGCAGGGCCTCCGCCTAATGGCAGCGAGCGCGTTTTTCTTGCTGCCTTTGCCGCTTATATGCGCAATCTCCATCTCTTCAAAAACAGTAAGCCCTGGTGATGTAGTTCTTGTTTCTGTTTCCGGCAGCGCAGCAGACGGCCTAAGGTTTGGAAAAAAGACCCTCCCGCTTTTCCCCTACAACGACGGCACGAAAAAGTGTTTTGCCGGGGTTCCCTTCGACGCGCAGGAAAGCATCGAAGTTTCATGCGGAGAAGAAAAAGTACGGTTAAAGTTGACAGTCACGGCTGCAAAAACCGAGAAACTCAGTATACCTGCAAAAGAAAACATAGATGAAGCGAAAGCAGCTGCCGAACACGATAGGATTCTTAAGGCCATAGCAACGGTCAGCGGAAGGAAACTCTGGTCCGGAAAGTTCGGCAAACCGGTCCCCGGCGCAGTAAAAACTCCGTTCGGCGTAAACCGTATCGTAAACGGTTTGCCGGGAGGCGGGCACAGAGGAGTCGATCTTGGCGGAGCTTCCGGTGAACCTGTAAAGAGCGCTGCTGCAGGACGGGTGCTCTATTGTGAGAAAACGATTGCCTCCGGGAATTCAATTGCGCTTGACCACGGACAAGGTGTAGTGAGCGTCTATTTTCACCTTAGCAGTTTCAACGTAAAAGCCGGCGACAGCGTCGAGAAAGGGCAGGTGATAGGCGCTGTAGGCTCCACGGGTTTCTCGACCGGACCGCATCTTCACTGGGGGGCATATGTTTTTGGCGTATGCGTGGACCCATTTGCATTTGTAAGGAAGGACTTCTTCTACGGTTACGGAAAGCGCTAAAAAAAACATTGATAAATGCGCGTGCATTTACTATACTAACAAAACTGCGGTTCAGGGGAAAATTCAGACCAGGAGGATTATATGGCTTACAAGATAAATGATGATTGCGTAGCGTGCGGCGCGTGCAAACCGGAATGCCCTTCGGAAGCGATTTCAGAAGGCGATCCCAAGTACATTATAGACGCGGCAAAATGCACTGATTGCGGCGCATGCGCGAACGTATGCCCTCAAGATAGCTGCAAACCGGCATAACGACGGTATGCAAGAAGGCCCTCGTTGAACGGGGGCCTTTTTTTTTACGCAAGGGGAAAAATGGAAAAACTTGTAAAAAGGGTGCAGATCGGCGGACTAACCGTCTCTAATAATATTTTTCTTGCCCCTATGGCCGGAATATCAGATATACCCTTTCGGCTGCTGGTTAAGGATATGGGCGTTGGTCTTGTATATTCAGAGATGATCAGCGTTGAGGGGCTTATCAGAAGCGGCAACAAAACAATGAGATATACAATGGTTGAGCCGGAAGAACGGCCGGTAGCCCTGCAGCTTTTCGGGTACAAGCTTGAAAGTATAGAACGCGCCGTGCATATGATAAACGATAAGGCTGATATAATAGATTTTAACTGCGGATGTTCGGTAAACAAGGTACTCAAGTCAAACTCCGGGGCTTTTCTGCTTAAAGACCTGCTTCATCTTGAGAAAATAATGCGCATAATGAAAAAGGCGTCTAAGGTTCCGATAACCATAAAAATACGTTCCGGTTGGGACAGCGATAGCATGAACGCTGTTGAAGTTGCCAAGGCCGCGGAGAATTGCGGTGTTTCCGCGCTTGCCCTTCATCCCAGGTTTAAAACTCAGCTTTTCTCCGGTGCGGCGGATTGGACGGTTATAGCGAAAGTGAAGAAAAGCGTCAGGATACCGGTTATTGGAAGCGGTGATGTGAAGAACGGCAGGGATGCCGAGAGAATGTTTAAGGAGACAGGTTGCGATGCATTGATGATTGGGCGCGCGTGCATGGGAAATCCCTGGGTTTTCGGCGAAATAATTGAGTATCTCCAGGGGAAAGAGGAAAATAAAAAGAATTTCTCGGCCAGGGCCCCGCTAATACGCAGGCATGCCGATTTGGTCTCGAAATATAAAGGGGAGAAACGGGGACTCAGAGAGTTCAGAAAGCAGCTGCATTATTATCTGAAGGGTTGTCAAGGTCTGAAAAATATAAGAGATAAAATAAATACTATGGAGACACTGGCGCAGTTCGACGGCATAATGAAAGAGATGGAAGAGAATAACGCCTAATAAGCGCTCAAAGGGAGTTAAGATGAAAGAAAATGAGCTTAAAAAGCTTCTCGAGGAAATAAAATCAGGCCGTACCGGGATTGAAACTGCTTTGAAAAAACTTGAGGGGTTCCCGGCTAAAGACTTGCGGTACGCGAATGTTGACACCCAGAGAGCTTTAAGGTCAGGTTTTCCAGAAGTGGTATTTTGCAAAGGGAAGACTCCCTCTCAGTCGGCCGGTATAATTAAAGAAATTGTGAAAAATTCCGGCTACTGTCTGGCTACCAGGGCAGACATGGAGACGCTTAAGGCCGTAAAGAAATATTTCAAAAACGCTGAATATAATGAACAGGGAAGAACCATAGTTGTCAAAAGGAGCGGTGTAAAAATAGGCGCCGAAGGACTTGTGGTTGTTGTTACAGCAGGGACATCGGATATTCCTGTGGCAGAAGAGGCGGCGGTTACCGCCGAAATAACCGGAAGCAAGGTAGAAAGAATCTTTGATGTCGGCGTTGCCGGAATACACCGTCTGCTCGGACGCTATGAAAAGCTGCGTGAGGCCAACGTGATCGTGGCTGTAGCGGGAATGGAAGGGGCGTTGCCGAGCGTGGTAGGAGGGCTCGTGAATAAACCGGTTATTGCAGTACCCACCAGTGTCGGATACGGAGCCAGTTTTGGCGGGCTATCTGCCTTGCTGGCGATGCTCAATTCCTGCGCTTCTAATGTTGTCACGGTTAACATTGATAACGGATTCGGCGCAGGCTATGTATCAAGCATTATTAACAAGCTTGCAAAACATTAAAAAACACTAAAAAGCCAGCAAAACAAAGAAAAAACGGGTAGACACCCGGCTGTTTGATTTGATATACTTATTGTAATAGTGAAGGTATTCACAGGCTTGATTTACATCCAAAATAGACCTATTACCGGGAGGCATAATGAAAAAGAGCTTGATTGCCATGGTTCTGGTTTGCGCGGCTCTGACATTTGTTCGCGCTGAATCCGTTCAGAACTCTCCTAATCTTGATATCGTCGATACACCAACAACAAATACGCTTCTGAGGGGAATGTACAACTTCCACATGAGGTTTTATGAAGGAGGAGGCCTTAATACACGCGCCTGGGTGGGTTTTGCGAATGTGTTTATGATTGGCGCTTCTTTTGATCTGCAGAACGCCATAGGACAGGGTAATGTCGAAGGCAGGGAGCCTAAAGTCCTTGCAAAGGTTAGGATAATCGAAGAAAGCATTGCATTCCCGTCAATAGCTTTAGGTTATGAGCCTCAGACGATAGGCCTCACTACTTTTCCGATGGGTATTTATGTGGCGGCAAGCAAGATTATAATGCCAAATGTTGTTTTTTCCGGCGGCATTAACAATCACAATGTGTTTACAAATTTTGTTTTTAGCGACAATCTTGGCGTTTTCGCCGGGTTAATCTGGATGCCCGGCCAGGATTTTGCTTTTATAGGAGAAGTGAACGATATTATTCAGAACGCCAGAAGCGTGAATGTCGGCATCAGGTACGCGTTTGCGCCTGAGATAAGGATAGAGTTTGATTTCAAGGGTTTGACAAAGAGCACGTCTGATTACACCAGGAACCTGCGAATCGATTACGTAAACTATTTCTAGGAAAACATAATAAAGCGGGCATTTTAATCCCGGAGGTTATGTGGATCGACTCGATTTTGACAAATCAATAATTGAGCTTGAGAAGAAAATAGAAGAGCTCAAAAAAATGACTGAAAGCAAAGCTATAGACTTTTCCGATGAAATCAAGAAACTTGAGATCAAAGCGGAAAAGATGCGCAAAGAAATATATGAAAAACTCACCCCCTGGCAGAGACAGCAGGTGGCCCGTCATATGCAGAGACCCCGGACGCTTGACTATATCTCGAGAATTTTCGAAGATTTCACTCCGCTTTCCGGCGACAGGCTTTTTAAGGACGACCCGGCGATAGTCGGCGGCCCGGCAATATTTGAAGGGCATACAGTGATGGTGCTCGGAACCCAGAAAGGCAAAGACACAAAAGACAGCATTCACAGGAATTTTGGAATGCCGAATCCTGAAGGCTACCGGAAAGCGCTGCGGCTGGTCAATATGGCGGCAAAGTTCGGCTGGCCGGTAATATCTTTTGTAGACACGGCGGGAGCGTATCCCGGCCTTGGCGCGGAAGAAAGAGGACAGGCGGAAGCGATAGCCAAAAACCTCAGGGAGTGGAGCACTGCGGAAACCCAGATTATCATTGTTGTGCACGGCGAGGGTGGAAGCGGCGGCGCTATAGGCATCGGGGTAGGAGACAAAGTGCTTATGCTTGAGAACGCGGTTTACTCGGTGATTTCACCGGAAGGCTGCGCGGCGATACTGTGGAAAGATTCAAGCAAAGCCTCAAACGCTGCGGATGTGATAAAAATGACGGCTCACGACCTTCTTGAACTTGGGGTCATAGATGAAATAATAAAAGAGCCCTCGGGCGGAGCTCACAGGAACTACGATAAAATGGCGGCAGAAATAAGATTGTCCCTCAGCAGGAATCTCGCGGAGATTAGACCGCTTGAAATGCATGATCTTTTGGAAAGACGTTACGGCAAGTTCAGGAACATGGGCAAATTTCTGGAAATAACTGCTGAATCTGCCGGCTCAGGCAAGGCAGGATAGAATTTCAAGCCTCGACGAATAAGCTGACTTCGATAGGTTTTATGATTTTCGGCCCGTTGAAGGTGCTTCAACGGGCGTTTTTTTAAGGCAAAAACATTCTCTGACCGGAAGGCGCGTGACAATGCTAAAAATAGCCGTACTGGTTTCAGGAAGCGGTTCTAACCTGCAGAGCATTATCGATGCCTGCGAGAGCGGCAGTATTAACGCAGCGGTTAAGATTGTGGTCAGCGACAGGAAGGAAGCCTTTGGTCTTGAACGGGCGAAAAGGAAAGGCATAAGAGCTGAGTTTCTTGATTCTAAATCCTTCAGCAGCAGAGAGGAGCACGAAAAGGCTTGCGCGGCTCTTATAGATTCAGAAGGCTGCGGGTTGATCTGTCTTGCAGGCTATATGCGGCTGGTTACGGGATGGTTCGTCAGAAAATACCCGGGAAAAATCATGAATATTCACCCTGCGCTGCTGCCGTCTTTTCCGGGGGCGCATGCCCACCGTGATGTGCTCGCGTATGGGGCGAAAGTCTCCGGCTGCACGGTGCATTTCGTTGACGAAGAAATGGACTCAGGCCCGATTATCATTCAAACTTCCGTGAGAGTGTTTGAAGGCGACACGGAAGAAACTCTTGGAAAAAGAGTTCTTGAACAGGAACATAAAGCGTATCCGGAAGCCATAAAACTCTTCTCTGAAGGAAGACTGGAGATTTTAGGCAGAAAAGTAATAGTTAGGTAGAACCGCAAATCATGCAGATTTAAAAGGAGAGAGCATGAGCCACAACGCGCATCTGATTAAAATCAAGAGGGCTTTGATAAGCGTATCGGATAAAACCGGCATAGTTGAGCTTGCGCGGGATCTGAGAAAACACAAGGTTGAAATAATTTCAACAGGCGGAACATCGAAAACGCTGAAAGACGCGGGCATACCTGTTATGGATATTTCAGAAGTAACCGGTTTTCCTGAAATGCTGGACGGCAGGGTGAAGACCTTGCATCCCAAGATTCACGGCGGCCTGCTGGCTGTCAGGACAAACAAGGAACATATGGATACCATAGCAAATCAGGGAATAATCCCGATTGATATGGTAATCGTTAACTTGTATCCTTTCGAGAAGACAATTGCAAACCCCAATTGCAAGTTTGAGGACGCCATAGAAAATATTGACATCGGCGGGCCTTCTATGATCCGCTCGGCTGCCAAGAACTTTCACGGAGTTTGCGTGGTCGTAAGCGCGGCTTTTTATCCGGCAATAATCGCCGAGCTGGAAAAGACAGAGGGTTTTATCGGGCAGGAAACCAGGGACCGTATGATGATAGAGGTTTTTAAGCAGACCTATGAGTATGACATGGCTATCTACAATTACTTCAGTAAACAGGTGACCAAAGAAGAGATGCCGGTAATGCTTAATTGCTCCTGCAAAAAGGCTCAAGGTTTAAGGTACGGAGAAAATCCTCACCAGAAAGCGGGTTTCTATGTTGACCAGCACTCAAAGGAGCCTTCAGTTTCTAAAGCAAAACAGCTCCACGGCAAAGAGCTTTCCTACAATAATATTATGGATACGAACGCCGCGGTTGAACTTGTCAAAGAATTCGCGGAGCCGGCATGCGCGATTATCAAACACACCAATCCTTGCGGAACCGCAATCGGCAAAGACATAGACGAGGCGTTTAAAAAAGCTTTTGAGACTGATCCTCTGTCGGCTTTCGGCGGAATAATCGCGCTAAACAGGAAAGTGACAAAGGCGATAGCGGATTACCTTTCGGGTAAATTCATTGAAGTAGTCGTCGCTCCGGAGTTCGAAAAAGCGGCAATCGATACTTTTGAGCTCAAGAAAAACATCAGGCTGCTGACAATTGACGGGTTGGGTAAGAATGGAACCAGAGACGCCGATTATGACCTGCGAAAAGTAGTCGGCGGCCTGCTTGTTCAGGAACGAGACCTGAAAGAGATAGGCAGTTCTGACCTCAAGGTGGTAACCAAAAAATCGCCTTCAGTTGAAGAACTAAAAGATATGCTTTTCGGATGGAAGGTTTGCAAGCATGTTAAGTCAAACGCAATCGTGATAGTAAAAGGCGGAGTGACGCTTGGCGTGGGAGCCGGCCAGATGAACCGCGTCGGTTCGGTAAAAATTGCCGCCGAACAGGCCGGAACAAAAGCAAAGGGAGCGGTCCTCGTGTCTGACGCGCTTTTTCCGAAACCGGACGGAGTGGAAGCGGCCGCGAAAGCGGGGATCTCCGCGATAATCCAGACCGGCGGCTCAATAAGCGACAAAGAAGTAATTGAAGCGGCTGATAAAGCCGGCATCGCAATGGTCTTTACTAGCATCAGGCACTTCAAGCATTAGGCGCAATCAAATATTAATTCAGATTCACTGGAATACGGGGAATCAATGAAGAATATTCTTGAACTTTCAAAGGCTGAACTCGAGAAGGAAATGACGGGTATGTCAGCCAAAAAGTTCAACGCGGCTCAAATTATGGAATGGATTTATAGCAAGCACGCCGGGTCATTTGACGTGATGAGCAATCTGCCTCTATCGCTGCGGGAATTGTTGAATAAGTATTTTATAATTGAAAAGCCTTCATTGGAGAAGAAGCTGGTCTCCGCTTCGAAGGACACCATAAAATACCTGCTGAAATGCTCCGACGGCGTTCTTATTGAATCGGTGCTCATGAAACACATCGACAGGCACACGGTATGCCTTTCCTCGCAGGCCGGCTGCGCTTACGGCTGCGCCATGTGCGCGACCGGGAGCATGGGTTTCAAAAGGAACCTGTCTGCGGCTGAAATAACGGGACAGGTTTTCGCCGCCATGCCTGATATGGACAGCGGCGAATACAGTGGTAAATTTAACGTTGTTTTTATGGGAATGGGCGAGCCGCTTGCGAACTACGACAATTTTAAGAAAGCTGCCGGTGTGCTGACAGAGAAGAAGGCCTTCGGTATTTCGGCGCGCCGCATAACCGTATCAACCTGCGGCGTGGTTCCGGGCATAGAGAACATGATACGGGATGGCCTGCGTTTTAATCTGTCGGTTTCACTGCACGCGGTAAACGACAGGGTAAGGGACATGCTTGTGCCGGTCAACAAGAAGTACAGGCTCGAAAAGCTGTTTACTGCGTGCGCGAAGTATTTTACTTTTAATCCAGACCCAGTAACTTTCGAGTATGTTATGATCAGGAACGTAAACGACAGGGATGACGATCTCAAAGAACTGACCTATATCATCAGCGACCTTAAAATCGACTGCAAGGTCAATCTTATACCGTATAACCGCATCAACATAAAAGAGTTCTCTGCAAGCACGCAGCAGACGATAGATTTATGGCGTGAGACGCTGGAAAAAGAAGGCGTCATCTGTTCTGTCCGCAGGGAAATGGGCGCAGACATAAACGCGGCCTGCGGCCAGCTCGCCGGAGGCGGCGTTTGAGCGATAAGATTAAACAAGTAATTGTGTTCACGAGCATCGTGCTTTTGACCGGGTACCTGACCATGATTTTCATAATCCGCGGAAAGCAGGTAATGGTGCCTGAGATTAAGGGCTTGATGCTTGAGAACGCAAAACAGACATGTTCGGCCAATGGCCTCTACCTTGAGGAAAAGGGAAGAATTTACGATGAGAATCTACCGGAAGGATCTGTTACGGCGCAGGAACCGCTTCCCGGGGAATATGTGAAAAAAGGCCGCCGTATTTTCGTTACCGTCTCGAGCGGTCTTAAAATGATAAGCGTGCCGGATCTCAAGGACCAGAATTTGCGGCAGGCAGGTATTTTGCTTTCACAATCCGGATTAAAAATGGGGAGCTTGCAGGCTCAGGTAAACTCTAAAGACTCCCCGAAAGGTTGCGTGCTTGCGCAGAACCCGCCGCCAAATCTGGATGTTAAACGAAATACTGCTGTGGAAGTGCTGGTAAGCCTCGGCGAGCGCGACAGAATATTTGTTATGCCGAATCTTATAGGTTGCCAGATTTCGGCTGTCAGAAAGGCTCTCTACGCCGCAAAACTGTTAACAGCCAGAATAACTTACGAGGAAGACGCTGTTTCCAAAAAGGATTGCGTAACCAGTCAGAGCCCTCTTCCGGGGGCGGAAGTGAAAAGCGGAGCACTGGTGTCGCTCACCGTGAACGGGAAAGCAGGGGTTAACCGGTATCGTCAGGCGACTCTCAAATTTAAGGTTCCGCGCGGCGGACTGATTGAAAAACGCATAAGGATAGACGTAATGGACAACGACGGGTTAAGGGATATTTTCAATGAAATCTTAAGGAGCGGTTCAGTCCTCGAGAAGCCCATAAAGCTAAACGGCGCGGCTTTGGTGCATATATATGTTAATAATGAGTTGAATTGGGTGGAAAAATATGATTAAAATAGCTCCTTCCATACTCGCTTCGGATTACCTTAACCTGGCCGCGGAAATACGCAGGGCTGAGGACTCGGGCGCTGACTGGCTTCATGTGGATATAATGGACGGAGTATTCGTACCGAACATCACTTTCGGGCCGGGGCTGGTTCAGGCAATCCGGTCAATAACGAAATGCTTCATAGACGTGCATCTGATGATAGTAAATCCGGAGAAGCATATCAAGGCTTTCAGCGATGCCGGCGCAGATAATATTACAATACATGCGGAAGCTGTCGATTCGCTCTCTTTGACCGCTGAAACTATAAGGGCACTCGGAAAGACCGCGGGCGTTTCGATAAATCCCGGGACCCCTGTCGAGAAAATAGCGGGTTATCTTGATAAATTTGAACTAGTGCTTTTGATGTCGGTTAACCCTGGTTTTGGCGGCCAGGATTTTATGGTTAGCACGATTGATAAAGTTAAAGAACTTAAGAAAAGGATTCTGGCAAGCGGCTCTAAGACTTTGATAGAGGTTGACGGAGGAATAAACGAGAAGAACGCAGCTGCCTTGCGTGAGGCGGGAGCAGATGTGCTGGTGGCAGGTTCGGCAGTATTTAAGAGCAGCAACATGGCGCAGACAATAATCAGGCTTAAGACCTAAAAATTAAAAATGGCCTGAGTGCTCTGTTTTGAGCGGATGTTAAATATCGTAATGTCTAACAAACCCGGCCGCAAGGCGGGACAAAGAGGAATTTTCGGAATATTTCATGCAAGCAAGGGAGGAATTAAAATGATCAGGATATTGGAGACGGTTGTTGGACAGGTTGCTGCAACACAAGGTTCAGGCTTTCAGTCATTCATGCCGCTGGTAATGGTAGGGGCGATGTTTGTGATTATGTACTTCTTTTTAATCAGGCCGCAGATGAAACAGCAGAAGGAACACGCTAACATGCTTTCAAGCCTTAAAAAGGGAGACAAGGTTATCACTTCAGGCGGAATCTGGGGCGTAGTAGTCGGTATTTCTGATGCGGACAATATTGTGGTCATCAGAATAGACGAGAATACTAAGGTTGAAGTGGCGAAGGCCTATGTAGTCGGCGTTAAGAAAGAGGGTTCTGCCGCGCTTCCCGCGCAGCCAAAGTAAAACACATGCCCGGCTACCGGGCATTATGGAGGCAATATGCATCGTAACAGTTTCGTGGTGCTGCTGATACTGGCAGTGTTCTTCGGATCACTCTATACAATATTCTTTAAGGGTACGGAATTCGTCATGCCTTTCCAGCAGGACCAGAAGAACTCCAAAATTAAACTTGGTCTGGACCTTCAGGGCGGGATTCACCTTGTTTACACGCTTGACGAATCAAAACTTACCCCGGGAATGAATCCGTCGGATGCCATTGACAGGGCGATAGAGATTATCAGGAACAGGGTTGACGGGATAGGCATTGCCGAGCCATACATCCAGAAAGAGGGGGACAAATGGATAGTTGTCCAGCTCCCGGGAGCGAAAGACCCGGAAGAAGCCAAACGGATACTCGGCAAAACAGCTCAGCTGCAGTTTAAACTGGTTGTTGAGGATAAGAAGCTCCTTGAGCAGGCTCTTGAAGGCAAGATACCGGCGGACAGCGAAATACTCTATATGGAGCATGACGGTTCGCCTCTGCTCTTAAAGAAGGAAGCGCTGCTTACAGGTGATTCTTTAAAGAACGCCAGGGCTGAATCGGGCATGGGCGCGCTGGGAAACGAAATTCACGTCAGTATGGAATTTGATTCTGAGGGCGCAAAGACTTTCGGAAAGATCACGGGCGACAATATCGGAAAGAAAATAGCAATAGTCCTCGACGATAAGGTGTATTCCGCTCCGGTGGTTCGCGACAGAATACCGAGCGGCAAAGCCGTCATCTCGGGGAACTTCGGGATTAAAGAAGCCAATAATCTGGCAATAGTTCTTCGTTCCGGCAGCCTGCCGGCGCCTCTGAACATCATAAGCGAGAACATAGTGGGCCCGACTCTCGGTCAGGACTCAATTAAAAGCGGCATGCAGGCCGGATTCATCGGCATAGTCGCGATTATGCTCCTTATGGCGGTTTACTACAAGAAGTCCGGAGTTATCGCGGACGTCGGATTACTCTGCAACCTTCTCTACCTTGTCGGCGCGATGGCTATGCTAGGCGCGACTTTTACTATGCCGGGAATCGCGGGCGTCATCCTGACGATGGGTATGTCGGTTGATTCAAACGTGCTTATATTTGAAAGGGTCAGGGAAGAATTGAGAGCCGGCAAGACAGTGATGGCCGCGGTTGACCAGGGCTATAAAAAAGCCTTCTGGACAATATTTGATTCTCATGTTACCACGCTTATTACGGCGGCCATTCTTTTCGTCTTCGGCACCGGGCCAGTCAGGGGTTTCGCGGTAACTCTGAGCCTTGGTGTTATCATCAGCCTTTTCACGGCGCTGATAGTTACTAAAGTCATATTTGACTGGAGGCTTTCAAGAGGCGAAACAGAAAGCCTGAGCATTTAGGAGGATTGATGATACAGATATTCAAGAATCCAAACGTTAACTTCATAAAGCTGAGATTCTTCGGCTATATTATTTCGGCCATAATGGTGATTGCCGGCATTGTCGGGATAATAAATATAGTCCGCGGCACCGCGAACCTCGGAATAGACTTTTCGGGCGGAACTATAGTAACATTGAAATTCGAGAATGAGGTGGACATTGGTCAGGTAAGGCAGATACTTGACGCTAACGGGCTTAAAGATGCCGGCATACAGACCTTCTCCGAAGCTGCAGGCCTGCCAAAGAACAAAGCAAGTATCAGGATGAAGAAGACCGATGAAAAGACCGGCGAAATTGGCGACAAAATAGAGAAGATGTTTGCCGAAAAATACCCGGCTATTCCCCAATATGTTGTCTTAAAGGCTGAACAGGTTAAAGCAGAGGTGGTTCTTGCCTTTAGGTTTGTAAACAAGGTCGAGGCTTTTAAGGTTAAGAACCTGGTTGACAAGAGTTTCGCGGTAACGTCTGCCGAGAATGTAGGAGACACAATTGTACTAAAGATAAGACGGCCCGGCGCTAAAATTGACGAACTGACAGCGAAAGTTCAGACGCTTCTTGACCGCGATCTTCCCGCAAAACGCGCTTTCACACGCGATTCAACAGAGGATATCGGACCCGCAATCAGCAAGAAGCTGACAGGCCAGGCGGTTTTTGCGGTAATAATATCCTTGCTTGCGATAACCCTTTATATACTCTTAAGGTTTGACTCAAAGATTGCCGGAAGAGGCCTCTTCGGAGTTTCGGCCGCGGTCGCGACGCTTCATGATATTTTTGCTCTGGTAGGTTTTGTATATATCACGAATATTGAATTCAGTATTCTGATTATGACCTCAATCCTTACCATCGCCGGTTATTCTTTGACGGATACGGTTGTTGTTTTTGACAGGATCAGAGACAACCTTAAGCTGCGCGTAAGGGATAATTTCGACATCATAATTAACGCGAGCGTCAATGAAGTCCTTGGCAGAACCATCATGACCAGCGTGACAGTGCTAATAGCGGCGCTTTCCTTGTGGCTGTTTGGCGGCGAGGTGCTGCATAAGTTCTCCGAAGTGCTGCTGTTCGGAGTTGTGCTCGGTACCTATTCGTCCTGGTTCGTGGCAAGCCCGATTCTCTATGAGTACGAGAAGTATCATTCGCAGAAAGCACCTGTCAAGAATTAGCCTAAAGGGCCCGGAATCCGGGCCCTTTCTTTTTAGGAAGGTATGGAACAGCTAAATGCCCTCATAGCTCTTCTCCGTGTCTACGAAACTGAACTCGATGTGGACAAATTGAAGAAGTGTTTCGACCTTGCGGATCTTGCGCATGCCGGGCAGAAACGACTGTCCGGGGAACCTTATTTCACTCACGCGTATTCGGTTGCGGAAATACTTGCAGGGCTAAAGATGGACAGCGATACAGTTTGCGCCGGACTTCTGCATGATGTTCTTGAAGATTCGACGCTCTCTTTTGAAGAAATTAAGGCGGAAGCAGGGGAGCAGGTTGCTCTGCTTGTCGAAGGTGTGACAAAACTTTCTTTTAAGGTCAAACCTGACAAGGAAATACGGCAGGCTGACAACTTCAAAAAGATATTCCTGGCGATGTCAAAGGATATCAGGGTTATCATCATCAAGCTCGCTGACCGGCTGCACAATATGAGGACGCTGCAGTTTCTGCCGGAAGACAAGATAAAAGAGAACGCCCAGGAAACGCTGGATATCTTCGCGCCGCTCGCTCACAGGCTTGGAATGGGCAGCATCAGGTGGGAGCTTGAAGACCTCTCAATGAAATACCTGTATCCGAAGGAATATTCCGAGATTTCCGAAATGGTGGCGAAAAGAAGGGCCGAAAGGGACTTTCTTGTGCAGGAAGTAAGAAAGATTATTGAAGAGAAACTAAAAGAGCTGAACATCAAAGCAACTATTACAGGACGCGCGAAGCATTTTTACAGCATTTTTCAAAAGATTACCCGTTCAGGCAAAACCTTTGACGAAATTTACGATATTATAGCGGTAAGGATACTAACCGAAAGCGTCGAAGACTGCTACACAATACTTGGCATCATTCATTCCCTCTTTAAACCTATTCCGGGTCAGTTCGACGATTATATCGCTATGCCCAAATCAAACATGTACAGATCTCTTCACACAAATGTGATAGGTCCCCAAGGCGAGCCGCTGGAAATACAGATACGCACCCATGAGATGCACCAGGACGCCGAGTACGGCATTGCCGCGCATTGGTATTACAAAGAAGGCGGAGTGAGGGACAAAAAAGTTGAGAATAAGATCAGTTGGATCAGACACCTGCTTGACTGGCTTATGGCCTCAAAAGACTCAAAAGATTTTATGGACACACTAAAACTCGACCTTTTTACGGATGAGGTTTTTGTCTTTACTCCGAAAGGCGAGGTTATAGAGCTTCCGTCTGGCAGTACGCCGGTTGATTTCGCTTTTGCCGTTCACACCACGCTTGGGGAACACTGTGTCGGCGCTAAGGTCAACGGCAAAATGGTAGGGTTCAAACATCATCTGGTTACGGGAGACATTGTTGATATTTTAGTTAACGAGAAGCATTGGCCGAACCCCGACTGGCTTACCTTCGTGAGGACTAACAAGGCAAGGCAAAAAATAAGGCAATCGGTAGGAAAATTAAGAACTTGACAGTAGAATTATACCCGCCGCCCCAAGCGCTATTCCCGCGTACCCCAGCGGCTTAATCCTTTCTTTAAAGAAGACGACGGAGAGTATCAACCCCAGTATTATCGGGCCGGTTAAAGTAACTGGAAAAACCACTACGCCTCCCAGACTGTTTATGGCCGAGATTGTAGAGTAGACGCTGGCATAACTCCCTATCGCCCCGATGCCGCCGTAAAGCAGCGCTCTTTTGTCGAATGAACCTTTGCGGATTGCGAGGACAAGAAAGACCATGGCAGCCGGAGCGTAGGAAAGAAAGAGGTAGAAAGCCTTATCCAGTTTGAATGCGGAAACAGTATTCTGCCCTATTCGCGGCATTGCGCTAAGAAAGAAAGAGAGCAGTATTATTCCGAACCAGCGGAGGGCGCCTGTCTTTCTTGCGTTTTTTGTAAAGCTGTCATTGGAGTAAGATATAATGAAGATTGAAGATGTGGTAAGGATAATGCCGGCAATTTTTAGCAAGGAAATTCTTTCCTTAAACACTAAAACCGAGAATACCACGGCTATTAGGTAGGAAGATCTATAGATCGCATTGGAGAAACCGTAATGCCCGTTCTTTACCGCGGCATTGAAAAGAAAGTAAGCAATGCCTCCGCCAAAACCGGCTAGCAGAGCGATCCAGGTTGTATCCGCTGAAAATGCCGCTTTCTTGCCAAGTAGAAATACCGCAAAACCAATCACCGTTGATAGGCCAAAGAGAGACAAAACCATATCTCCGCCGGGTATCCCTTTCCGGCTGGCAAGGGTTGTGAAAAAACCGACACAGGTTATGCCCATTATTACTATGAAAATGTGAATGTAGGCCATAGAAAGCAATGTTAACACTAATGTAAGATAAATGCAAGAAAGCATTGGAATGCACGTGTTTTGAGGGTATTTGCTTGATTTTTCACGTTTTTGTATGGTAAAATTAATAATCAGGAACAATACCGCCTGAAGGCGGATTTTTTTTTGCGGGAGAGTGAAATGGTAGAGATCTTGAATGATACAAAAGCAAGTATTGTAAGCGAAAAGGAATGTGAAAAGGTTATCCAAATTTGCGTGCCTAAAGACCGCGTGCTCGTTGAGATCGAAAACATGTACAGCAACCTCCAGCTGGTAGCTGAAGTGCCGGGTTTTAGGGCAGGAAAGGCTCCCCGTCCTGTGGTCATAAAATACTTCAAGGATAAAGTCGAGAAGGACGTTCTTGATAAACTAATTTCAGATGCTTACATTAACTCTCTTAAGACGCTCAACCTTAACCCGATAGACTTCCCGAGCATCACAGATCTGAAATTTGAGCAGGGCCAGCCGCTGGAATTTAAGGCCAAGATAGAGATAAAACCCGAGATTAAACTGGTTAAATACAAAGGCATAAAAGCTAAGAAAGAAATTGTTGAAGTTAAGAAAGAAGACGCGGAAAAGTCGCTGGATTACCTCAGACAAAGACTCGCGCAGTTTTCAACCGTGGAAGGCAGGGCCGCAAAAACCGGGGATTTTGTAATGATTGATTTTACCGGAACCGTAAACGGGGTTGCGGATAAGAACCTGACGGCCAGCGACTATGTTGTTGAGCTTGGCACCAATAAGGTCTTGACGGAACTTGACGCGGGCATTACGGGTATGAATATAGGCGACAAAAAAGATATTAACGTTGAGTACAAAGCTGATTTTGTTAACAAAGATCTTGCGGGAAAGAAAGCAATATACTCTGTCACTATCAAGAGCCTCAGGGAAAAGAAATTGCCGGAACTAAATGATGATTTCGCGAAGGATGTAGGCGAGTTTAAAACTCTTGAAGAATTAAAGAAAAACATTGAGGACGGCCTAAAAAAAGAGCTAGAGCAAAAGGAAAAGGCGCGGCTAGTAAACGTCATTGTCGAAGAAATGGTGAAATCCCTGGATTTCCCTGCTCCCCAGTCGCTTATTGACCGTGAAGCGGCGCATCTCATCGAAGAGTTTGAAACCAGGATGAAGCAGCAGAATGTTTCTTATGAAGTGCTTGGAAAGAAGAAAGAGGATGTGGAAAAAGAATACAAGGAAATTGCTGTTAAGAGAGTGAAAGGGTTCCTGGTCCTTGAAAAGGTCGCTGAGCTTGAGAAAATTTCAGTTTCGGAAGACGATATTGACAAGGAAATCAGCGCGTTCCTATCGAGGTCTGGTTCTGAATCAGATTCCTGGAGCGAGTACTTTAAGTCGGAAAAGGGCAGGGAAAGCGTGCGTGGACAGATTCAGCAGGACAAGGTGCTGGACTTCCTGCTGCTTAACGCTGATCTGAAATAACTGCAACAAGGGGGTAATCTATGCTTGTACCGATGGTTGTTGAACAGACAAACAGAGGAGAACGCGCCTATGATATTTATTCGCGTTTGCTTAAGGAAAGAATAGTATTCCTCGGAACCCCCATCGATGATTATGTGGCAAACCTGATTACAGCCCAGCTGCTTTTCCTTGACGGCGAAGATCCGGGGAAAGAGATATTTATGTATGTGAACAGTCCCGGCGGCGTAGTGACTTCCGGGCTGGCAATCTATGACACTATGCAGTACATTAAATCGCCGGTTTCGACAATTTGCGTCGGACAGGCGGCAAGCATGGGAGCCGTGCTCCTTTGCGCCGGAAAGAAAGGGAAAAGATTTGCCCTCCCGAACGCGAGGGTTATGATTCACCAGCCGCTTGGAGGCACACAGGGCCAGGCGACCGATATTGAGATTCACACAAAAGAAATACTCAAAATGAGAGAGAATCTGAACGGGATAATTGCAAAACACTGCGGACAGGCGATAGAGCGCGTCAGGAAAGACACAGACAGGGATTATTTTATGGGAGCGGAAGAAGCGAAGAGCTACGGTCTTGTTGATGAGATAATTGTAAACCGGGTGACGGTAACCGAAAAACCCAAGTGAGGTTTTAATGCCTGAAAACAAGGGCAAAGATTCTACAAGATGTTCTTTTTGCGGGAAACCGCATGACCTGGTTAAACGAATGGTTTCGTCGGGTTCAAACGCGTGTATTTGCAATGAGTGCATTGAAAGATGCAACGGTTTAATAGCCGAAGATATCCCGCGCGCAGAGCCCTCGCGTGAAAAGAAAGACCTGCCAAAACCCGCGGAACTAAAAAAAATGCTGGATGAATACTGCATCGGACAGGATAAGGCCAAGAAGATTCTTTCCGTAGCCGTCTATAATCATTACAAGCGAATCTTCAATCCCCAGGATGACGTTGAACTTTCAAAATCCAATGTTTTGCTTATTGGGCCCACGGGGACCGGTAAAACCCTGCTCGCGCAGACGCTTGCAAAAATACTCAATGTGCCTTTCGCGATATCCGACGCTACAAGCCTCACGGAAGCAGGATATGTCGGTGAGGATGTTGAGAATGTAATACTGCGTCTTGTTCAGAACGCGAATTACAATGTCGAAAAGGCCCAAAAAGGCATCATCTACATTGACGAGATAGATAAAATCTCGCGCAAATCCGAGAATGCTTCAATTACGCGCGATGTTTCAGGTGAGGGCGTTCAGCAGGGACTGCTTAAGATACTCGAGGGTACCATAGCCAATGTACCGCCTCAGGGAGGAAGAAAACACCCTCAGCAGGAGTACATAAAGGTTGACACGACTAATATACTTTTTATCTGCGGTGGCGCGTTTGTAGGCCTGGAGAAAATAATAGAACGCCGTGTAAGCGACAAGTCGTATGGCTTTGGGGTAATCGCGAAAGAAAAAGCGCACGGAAGCGACATACTCCAGCTGGTGCAGCCGGATGACCTTCTTAAGTTCGGGTTTATTCCTGAATTTGTCGGAAGATTCCCGGTTGTTGCCGGATTGCATGACTTGAACAAGGAAGATCTTAAGAAGATTCTTACCGAGCCTAAGAACTCCGTTGTAAAACAGTATAAAAAATTCTTTCAGATGGAAAAAGTCAAACTTGAGTTCACGCCGGACGCCTATGACGCTATCGCGGCACAGGCAATAAAAAGGAAAACCGGTGCAAGAGGTTTAAGAGCCATATTGGAAGAGGCAATGCTGGAAGTAATGTATGAGATACCAAGCAGGAAAGATGTCAAGGAATGCGTGGTAACGGGTGAAGTAATATTGAATAACGAGAAACCTGCGCTGGTATTTGAGAAGGAAGAGAAGACGGCGTAAATAGTAAAAGTTTATAAGTTTGCAGGACACGCTTCAGGTGTCCTGTTGATAAGTAGAATATATTTCATGCCGGACTGCGTCTGGCAGAGCAAAATAACGTTCATAACGAAAACAAGAAACGGAGGCAGTATGAAAAAACGCTATATAATGTCGCCGGGGCCGGTAGAAATACCTCCTACCGTCCTTGCAACCGCGGCGCTGCCGATCATCCATCACCGGACTCCCGAATACCGCAAAGCTTTCGCTGAGGTCAACGAAGGCCTTAAATATGTTTTTCAGACCAAGAACGATATTCTTATATTCCCCGCTGCAGGCACGGGAGGCATGGAGTCTGCTGTTGTTAATTTGCTTTCTCCAGGCGACAATATTATTGTTGCCGCGATAGGCCAGTTTGGGGAAAGATGGGCCAAAATCGCTGAGGCTTACGGCGTTAATGTAATCAAGATTTATTCTGAGTGGGGCGAGGGTTCAGATGTAAAGAAGATTAAAGAAGCGCTTGCCGCGAATAATGACGTTAAAGCTGTCTACACTACTTTAAGCGAAACTTCAACGGGCGTTGAAAATGACATTGAGTCTATCGCAAAGGTTGTTTCCGGAACGCCGGCAGTACTGGTTGTTGACGCTGTTTCAGGAATGGGCGCGATAAAGTTTAAAACCGATGAGTGGGGCGTTGATGTTGTTGTGGTCGGGGCGCAGAAAGGAATGATGATACCGCCCGGGCTTGCAATGGTCGCTTTAAGCGACAAGGCAAAAGCGCTGCTTCCTGCCAGCAAGATAAATAAATATTATTTCAGTTACGATCAGGCGCTCAAAGCGCTCTTAAAAGATAAACTGCCGGATACGCCTTACACTTCTTCCGTCTCTCTTGTTCTGCAGCTGCGTGAATCGATCAGACTAATAAAAGAAGAAGGGCTTGAGAATGTTTGGGCAAGGCACGCAAAAGTTGCGGCTGCCGTAAGGGCAGGTATTAAAGCCCTCGGCCTTAAAGCTTTCGCGAAAGGAACGCCCAGCAACGCGGTGACCTCAGTTTGGACTCCGGAAGGGCTTGACGGAGACGCGCTCAATAAAAAAATACGCGATGATTACGGTATAACAATGGCCGGCGGCCAGGGAAAAATGAAAGGCAAGATGTTTAGGGTCGGGCATCTCGGTTATACTGACAGGTTTGACGCTGTAGTGGCTATTGCGGCGGTGGAGATGGCCTTGAATGAACTCGGAACCAAGATAGAGACCGGCAAGGGAGTTAAAGCAGTCATAGAAGAGTTGTTGAAAAAGTAAACGTTACAATTTCCCGAGCGGAGGGGTAATGTATAAAGTTCTTGTTGCTGATCCTATAGCCGAAGAGGGCGTAGAAGTCTTCAGAAAAGAGAAGGATATACAAGTTGATGTAAAACATAAACTAAAACCTGAAGAACTTAAAGCGATAATAGGTGAATATGACGCTCTGGCTGTCAGGTCGGAAACAAAAGTAACTGCCGAAATACTTGACGCCGCAAAAAAACTCAAAGTAATAGGGAGAGCGGGCGTAGGCGTAGATAACGTTGACGTTCCGACAGCGTCAAAGAAAGGCATAATCGTAATGAACACCCCCGACGGCAATACGATCTCAACGGCCGAGCATACATTCTCTATGATAATGGCGCTCTCCAGGAACATCCCGCAAGCCGACGCGTCGATTCGGGCAAAAAGATGGGATAGAAAGAAATATATGGGCGTTGAGCTTTTCGGGAAGGTTCTCGGCATAATCGGCACCGGCAGAATCGGCCGCGAGGTTGCGGTGCGCGCGAAAAGCTTTAATATGACAATAATCGCTTACGATCCGTACCTTTCCGAGGAAATGGCCGCAAAATACGAAATAGAAAAAGTCTCTCTTGAGAAGTTGCTTGCTTTGGCGGATTATATTACTGTCCACACCCCGATAACCTCTGAAACAAAACACCTTCTAAACGAAGAACGTATTTCCAAAATGAAAGACGGCGTCCGGCTTATTAATTGCGCTCGGGGCGGAATAATAAAAGAGAGCGCGTTAATAGCAGGCATAAAGTCCGGGAAAGTTGCCGGCGCAGCGCTGGATGTTTATGAGGCTGAACCGCCCGATCTTAACGCGGAGTTGTTTACGATGGACCGGGTAATATTCACCCCGCATCTTGGCGCTTCCACGGAAGAAGCGCAGGTTAGCGTATCCGTAGCTGTTGCAGGCCAGATGATAGACGCCTTGCGCGGCGGAACAGTTCGCAATGCGGTAAATATACCGGCCATACCTGCAGAACTCTTGAAACAGCTGAAGCCATACATTGAACTTTGTGAAATACTCGGGAAGTTAATTTCCCGCCTGGCCACGGGGTCAATAAAGAAAGTAAATATCGAATACCGCGGTCTTATCGCTGATCACAATACTGCGGTCCTTTCTCTGGCAGTGACCAAGGGCGTGCTGACCAGCATAGCCAAAGAATCCGTGAATTTCGTTAACGCTCCGATTATAGCAAAAGATAAAAACATAATAATAGCGGAGGCCAGAACCAGCGAATCTTCCGGATATGCCAGCCTTGTAAAAGTTGAATTGGAAACTGAAAACGGCGTTTTCTCAATAGCCGGGACGGTGTTCGGCCGCGAGAACAAAAGGATAGTGCAGCTTCGTAATTATGATATCGATCTTGAACCGGCGGAAATGATGCTTGTAATACAAAATAACGATAAACCCGGACTTGTAGGAAGCATCGGTTCAATCCTTGGCAGCGAAGGAATTAATATTGCCAGCCTGCAGATGGCGAGAAACTCATCGGGCGGCGTGGCAACTATGGTTTTGACAGTCGATCATGAAATAAATGAGGTAATCCAGGCGAAAATGGCCCAATTGCCCAATATAAAAGAAGTAAAATTTGTAAAAATATAGTTTTTTTCCGAAAGAAGAAGGCTAAATTAAGTATTAGTTTGACTTTTTAAGTGTTTTCTTTTATACTAAAAAAGGTCCGTACTTTACAGCCGTTCCGGCAGGACTTACCAAGGAACCTACCGTAAATCGTGCAGTAAAACGCATTCTAGACACCCGAAGTATATTTTGTTCCTATTGGACTTATAGTAAAAAAATCATTTAGGGGAGGCTGGTATGAAAGAAGTAAGGCTTCACGGGAGAGGAGGCCAGGGCGTCGTTACCGCTGCAGAGCTCATGGCATCCGCTGCTTTCTTTGACGGCAAAGAAACGCAGGCTTTCCCGACCTTTGGTTCGGAGAGAATGGGCGCGCCTGTTGCCTCGTTCGTCCGTATTTCCGAAAAGAAGATCAGGATCAGGTCCCAGATATATGAGCCGGATTATGTTATTGTGCAGGACCCGACGCTTATTGGTTCCGTTGATGTTTTCGCCGGGCTGAAGCAGGGCGGTTTAATCCTCATAAACACCGAGAAAAAGCCCGAAGAATTGAAGTTAAAACCGGGATTCAATGTCAAGACAATACCTGCCACCAAGATTGCCATCGAGATACTCGGCAGGCCGATTCCCAATACCGTGATGCTCGGAGCTTTTGCCGGGTTGACCGGACTTGTAACGATGGACGGAATAAAGAAAGCCATGCAGCAGAGGTTCAAGGCAGAGCTTGTGGAGAAGAACATGCAGGCTGTCGAAAGAACCTTCAGCATGCTTAAAAACTGATAAAAGGAGAAGCTATGGTAGCCAAGAGAGCAAAGAACATACTCATAGGCAACCCCGGCACCAGCCTGGCCAACAAGACCGGCAGCTGGAGGGTTTTTATGCCTGTGTACGATAAAACGAAATGCACAGCCTGCGGCATGTGCGCGATGTTGTGCCCGGACGGCTGTATTCACGGAGACAAAGCCAAGAAGTACGATCCGGATTATGATTATTGCAAGGGCTGCGGCGTCTGCGCGAAAGTTTGCCCGGTAAAATGCATAACCATGAAGGAGGAGCAGAAATGAAAAAGGTAACGGAAGGCTTGAAAGCAGTTGCCGAATCCGTAGCCCTCTGCAGGCCGGATGTAATTTCGGCTTATCCCATTACTCCTCAGACGCATATTGTCGAGGAACTGGCGCAGATTGTGGCGGACGGCAAGTTGAAATGCGAATTCATCAACGTCGAGAGCGAATTCTCGGCGGCGTCAACCGTACTCGGAGCTTCGGCTGCCGGAGCAAGGGCTTACACGGCGACTTCCTCGCAGGGATTGCTTTTGATGATGGAAGTACTCTACAATATGGCCGGAATGAGACTGCCCGTGGTCATCACCGACGCGAACAGGGCTGTATCCGCTCCTATCAACATTTGGAGCGACTGGCAGGACGCGATAACTGTCCGCGATGCCGGTTTAATCATGATGTACGCGGAAGACAACCAGGATTGCTGCGACATGCATTACCAGGCGTTCAAGATTGCAGAAGACCCGGATGTCCAGCTGCCGGTTATGGTAAATATGGACGGGTTCATACTTACCCATGCGTTTGATCCCATTGATTTCCCTTCGCAGGCGGATGTAGACAAGTACCTGCCGAAATACAAACCTCTTGATTTCCTTTCTGCCAACAACCCGAGGTCCTTTGGACTCATGGGCGGTCCGGACAGGTACCTGGAGACCAGGTATGCGATGGCGGAGACTTTTAAATCCATCACGCCGGTAATTCTTAAAGCTGCAGATGATTTCAAGAAGATGTTTGGAAGATATTCCGGTGGAATGATAGAAGAGTACCGCATGGAAGACGCGGAAACCGTCCTTGTTTCCATGGGCTCCACTATCAGCGACCTTAAGGAAGCGGTCGACACAATGCGCGAGAAAGGGAAGAAAATCGGAGTGTTAAAGATAAGAATACTTCGCCCCTATCCCGCCGCAGAAATTAAGAAAGCGCTTGGTAAATGCAAACGGGTTATCTGCGTTGAGAAAGCCATATCTCTAGGCGGCCCCGGCATACTCGCAGCGGAGTTGAAATCCGCTATTTACTCAAACGCGAATAAGCCGGAAGTAAGCAACTTTATCATAGGCCTTGGAGGCAGAGATGTTAAGCAGGAACACATCTTTGAACTCGTAGAAAAGGCGGAGAAGGGCGTTTGCGAGACCGAATTTATCGGACTCGACAAAAAGCTCGTGGAGGAGATGGACAAATGACAACGCAAACAGCCGAAAATGTGAAATTGTTCAACAGCGGTCATACTGCCTGCGCGGGATGCGGGCTTGCCCTCGCGGCAAGACTCGTCCTTCAGGCAACAGGCCCAAAGGTCATAGTAGTTAACGCCACTGGCTGCCTTGAAGTTTTCACCACAAGGTCTCCTCAGACGGCGTGGGGAATCCCATGGATTCACTCGCTCTTCGAGAACCAGGCTGCGGTAGCGACCGGCGTAGAAGCCGCGCTTCGCGCGCTTGGCAGAGGAGATGAAGCCAGAGTTATAGCGTGGGGCGGAGACGGTGCCTCGGCAGACATAGGGTTCGGCGGAATCAGCGGGATGTGGGAAAGATACGACGATGTTCTTTACATCTGCTATGACAACGAAGCCTACATGAACACCGGCATACAGAGAAGCGGTCTTACGCCTTTCAAAGGGCACACTTCCACTTCACCTGCCGGCAAAGCGTCTCTCGGCAATATGAAACAGAAAAAGAATATACCCGCGATAGCGGTAGCGCACGGGCTTCCTTATGTGGCGACTGCGACCGTAGGTTATCCGAAAGACCTGGAGAGAAAAGTTAAGAAGGCCATGGAATTTAAAGGCCCCAGGTACTTGCAGATTCTTGTGCCCTGCCCGCTTGGATGGGGACACGCGACTTCAGACACTATTTCAATGTCTAAGCTCGCGGTTGAAACCGGCTTGAACCCTATTTTCGAGTATGTTGACGGCAAACTTGCCACGGCCATGACCGTGAAACAGAAACCGGTCGAAGAATATCTCAAACCGCAGGCAAGATTTAAACATCTTTTCCGTGACGCAGCCGGCGCAGAGCAGATCAAGCTGATTCAGGAAATTGCGAACAGCAATTTTGCGAAGTTTAAAGTAGAAGCCGCTAAGTAGCTATTGAAAAGCCTTACGGAACGCAAAATGACCGCAGAGCATGAACATAACGGGCATGGCCACCAAGGCCATGCCCGTGTTATTTCAAGGGGAGCAATTGCAAAGAATCTCCTGATTGCAACCGCCATCACCGCCATAATATTTATAGCGGAACTGATCGGCGGTATTCTTACTCACAGCCTTGCCCTGGTATCTGATGCCGGACATATGTTTATTGATATAGCCTCGCTGGTTCTAAGTTTCGCCGCTATCAAACTCTCACAGCGGGCTCCAACATCCAGGAACACTTTCGGGTTCTACAGAGTTGAAATACTGGCAGCTCTTTTAAACGGCGCGACGCTTTTTGCCCTTTCCGGCTTTATCTTCTATGAAGCTATCAGAAGATTTGGAACCCCTGAGAACGTCAAAAGCGTTCCGATGATTATTATCGCGTTTATCGGCCTTATTTCAAATATTGCATCGGGACTCCTGCTTCACGGAGATTCCCATCACAACATAAACGCGAGAGGGGCCTTTCTTCACATCGTCGGAGACGCGCTCTCTTCGGTAGGAGTGATTATAGCCGGATTCATTATTTACTTTACTAAATGGGAGCTCGCGGATCCTATCGTCAGCATGGTGATGGCTGCCGTAATATTGAAAGGCGCTTACGGTTTGGTAAAAGAGTCTGTAGACGTACTGCTTGAATCCGTTCCAAAATCTGTTAATCTTGATACTGTAAAAGAAGAAATTATGGCGGTTGCAGGCGCTCTAGAGGTGCACCATGTGCATTTCTGGGCTATCAGTTCAAATGTTTACGCTCTTGCCGCGCACGTAAGAGTCAATAATATGAATATCTCCGATACCGAGGGCCTTTCAGAACTGGTCCGCAACAGATTGAAAGCGGAATACAATATTGAGTATGTTACTTTGCAATTTGAATGCTCGGAATGCAGGGAGGAACCTCTGGATAAGGGCGTTTCCTGCGCTATCAAGCCGGGCGCGAGCGATCACTGATTATCCTTTGCCCCTTACTATAATTGACAAGATATTCCATAAATGTTAACATGATTCATGTGTTAAGTTTTTCGTGTTTTATGCGCGCTAAAACTCTATTTGCCGGAGTAAAATGAATGCACTATTTTGCAATTAAGAAAGGCTGGCTCTGGTGCGAAGGCGTCAGAACGGTTGACATAGCCAAGAAAACAGGAACTCCTGTTTACATCTATAGTCACAGGACACTGGCAGAGCATTACCTGAAGATAGACGCGGCTTTCTCAGGAACAGAGCATCTCATATGTTATTCCTTGAAAGCCAACTCAAGCATGGCTGTTATAAACAGCCTTGCGAAATTGGGCTCCGGCGCTGACATAGTTTCCGGCGGTGAGTTGTTCAGGGCTCTTAGAGCAGGCATTCCCGCCGGTAAGATTGTTTATGCCGGAGTTGGCAAGACTTCGGAGGAGATAGAAGCTGCGCTCAAGAAAGGCGTCTCAATGTTTAACATTGAGTCTATGCCGGAGGCAGAGCGTATAAACAGCATCGCTGGGAAACTCTGCAAGAAGGCGAATGTCGCTTTCAGAGTTAATCCGGATGTAGATCCTGACACGCATCATTATATAACCACAGGCAAGAAGGAAAATAAGTTCGGTATAAATATAAGCCTGGCAGCCGGGCTTTTTATTAGAGCGCACAAAAAGCTCAAAAACTTAAACGTTACGGGCGTTCATATTCACATAGGATCCCAGATTACAAAGACCGGAGCTTATGTGGAGGCGCTAAAGAAAATAGCGGTTTTGATCTCAAAACTAAGGGAGTCCGGGCTCATTATTACTTCCTTAAATATAGGCGGCGGTCTTGGCATCATTTATTCCAATGAAAAACCGTCTACCCCTGCTGAATTCGCAGAGAAGATTCTGCCCGTCATAAGACCGCTTGGTGTCAGAGTTATAATGGAACCCGGAAGGTTTATAGCGGGCAATGCAGGGATATTGCTTGCGAAAGTAACCTATATTAAAAAGGGTGAAAACAAAAACTTTGTAATAGTTGATGCAGGAATGAATGACTTAATCAGGCCGAGCCTTTACGACGCGTATCATAACATAATCCCTGCGCAGCCTGCGTCCGGTAAAATGAAGGCGGATATTGTCGGCCCTATTTGCGAATCGGGAGACTTTTTCGGCAAGAACAGGTTAGTGCCAATACTCAGAGAGGGTCAATATTTGGCGGTTATGAGCGCCGGAGCCTACGGGTTCAGCATGGCATCAAATTACAACTCAAGGCGCAAGCCGGCGGAAGTGCTGGTTAAAGGAAATAAGTTCTTCGTGGTCAGAAAGAGGGAGACTTATGAGGACCTCACGCGCGGGGAATGCGTACCCGGGTGCCTATGAATAGGATTAAATTCGTAAAGATGACCGGAGCCGGCAATGATTTTGTGATTGTCGACAACCGTTCTTGCAAAATAGAAGACAGAAGAGCTTTCGGAATAGAGGCCTGCAACAGGAAGATGTCTGTAGGCGCCGACGGTGTTGCTTTCATAGAAAAGCCAATCAATAAAGGTTCGGCTTTTATGATGCGCCTGATAAACGCCGATGGTTCAGAAGCGGATATGTGCGGAAACGCCGTAAGGTGTATCGCGTACTTGGCTCATAAAGAGGGAATTGCGGGCAGGCGGCTTTCAGTTGATACTCCATCAGGAATCAAGCATATTACAGTTGAAGGGCCTGACAATGTAACCGTGAACATGGGGCTGCCTTCGGACCTGCGGCTGGATATCGCCCTAAAGACCAGGGATAAGAAGTATACTGCCTGTCATGTTAATACCGGCGTCCCTCACGCTATTGTTTTCGACGGCTCGCCGGATGTGAATAATACCGGCAGGGAGATACGCTTTCACAAGTCCTTTGGAAAGAAGGGAGCCAATGCTAACTTTGTAAAGGTGCTCGGAAAGAAGCGCTTAAAAGTCAGGACTTACGAGCGTGGGGTCGAAGGCGAGACGCTTGCCTGTGGAACAGGCGCAACAGCTGCAGCGCTAATTTCCAATATGCTCGGGAAAACAGAGTTCCCGACTACGGTAGTTACTTCAGGCGGGGAACTATTGCGGATAGACATGGATAAGAACGGACACCTGTTTATGTCCGGCGGTGTAAAAATGATTTGCGAAGGGACACTCTATTATTAAGTTCCTGCTGCTTTACAAGGAGGAAGTAAATGTTTAAGGGAGCTATAACAGCTTTAATAACGCCTTTCAAGAACGGAAAGGTTGATGAAAAGAGGCTGGTCGAAAATGTCGAATTTCAGATTAAGAGCGGCATAAACGGTTTGGTGCCTTGCGGCACAACCGGCGAATCTCCTACTCTTTCGCACGAAGAACACAAAAGGGTAATAGAGATAGTTATAAAATCAGCCGCTAAAAGGGTGCCTGTAATAGCTGGTACGGGAAGCAACAGCACAGAAGAGGCGCTGGAGCTGACCGCGCACGCAAAAAAAGCCGGAGCCGACGCGGCGCTGATAGTAAGCCCGTATTACAACAAACCGACGCAAAAAGGGCTTTATCTGCATTTTAAGACAATTGCTGAAAAAGTTGATATTCCCGTAATCCTCTATAACATTCCGGGCAGATGCGGCGTGACCATTGAAGCTCAGACTATGGCCAACCTGGCAAAACTAAAGAATATTGTCGGCGTAAAAGAGGCCGCGGGCAGTTTGGATTCGGTCAGCCAGATAATACGCGCGTGCGGAATACAATTTGATGTCCTGTCAGGAGACGATGTGCTTTGCCTTCCGATGATGTCGGTCGGAGGAAGGGGCGTTATCTCCGTAATATCCAATCTTGCGCCGAAGCAAGTGGCTGAAATGACTTCGGCTTATGCCTCAGGCGACCATAAGAAAGCGTTGACGCTGCACTACGCGCTGCTACCGCTAATGAAAGCGGCGTTTGTCGAGACTAATCCAATTCCGATCAAAACTGCGATGAAACTGGCCGGTCTGGATACAGGTGAAATGAGGCTGCCGATGTGCGCTATGGAAGAAAATAATGAAAAGTTGCTGGCGGATGTCCTCAGGCAGATGAAACTGATTTAATCCGGAACAAAGCCGGTTCAATGGAGATCTTATGCTCAAAATAGGAGTTTGTGGCGCTGCCGGCAGAATGGGTTGCATGATAATCAGGCAGATTGCTTCTCAGTCCGACTTGAAACTTTCGGCGGCCGTTGAGTTTGCCGGAAATCCTAAAATTGGAATAGATGCGGGAGAGCAGGCCGGGTGCGGTAAACTCGGAGCAAATATTTCCTCTGATCTTGCCAAAGTAATATCAGCTTGCGACGTAATAATTGATTTCAGCAGTATTGAAAATACGCTGCAGAGCGCCGCGCTATGTTCTTCGGCTAAGAAAGGGATAGTTATTGGAACAACAGGTTTCAACGACGCCCAAAAAGCCGAAATAGCGTCTTTAGCGAAGAAAACAGCAATAGTTCTCTCAGCCAATATGAGCGTAGGCGTGAATCTGCTTTTCAAACTAGTCAAAGAGGCTGCCGCAGCTCTTAAGGACAAGGATTTTGATATTGAAATAGTGGAGACACACCACAGGTTCAAGAAAGACGCGCCCTCCGGCACTGCGATGAAGCTGGCCCAGGTAATTGCAGACGAAAAAGGCTTGGATTTGAAGAAGGTTATGGTTTCAGGACGCGAAGGACAAACAGGAGAGCGCTCCAAAGACGCCATCGGGGTTTTTGCGCTTCGCGCCGGAGATGTGGTCGGAGATCACACTGTAACCTTTGGCGCCCTGGGTGAACGCCTGGAACTTACGCACAAGGCGCACAGCCGTGAGACTTTCGCGAAAGGCGCTGTAATAGCCGCAAGATTCCTGCAGGGAAAGGCTGCCGGGATTTATGATATGCAGGATGTATTACAAATAAAATAAAATACTTCGGCCTGAAGGCCCGAGTTTTTGTTTCGGTTGGTAAAGATATAATTCATACCGAATTTCCGCCGGAGGCGGATCCGCCTTTGGCGGACATCCTCGCCATTAATGGCGGGTATTCTTCGGCATAACGAAATTGAAAAGTTCATAGGTTTGTAAAGTTTGTAAGGTTCATAAGGTGGATAAAGCTCATAACGTAAAACCGACAAGGAGAGAAAGTGAAGATTGAATTGTCTGACAAATTAAAGAAACTGCCGCCTTATCTGTTTATTGAAATTGATAAGATGAAGAAGAAAGCCCTCGCTGACGGAGTAGACATTATTAACCTTGGTATCGGGGATCCTGACCTGCCCACATTAAAGCCCATAATTGATGAAATGGCCGGCGAGATATATAAACCCGAGAATCACCAGTACCCGCTGGGAAGCGGCCTGCTTGATTTTAAAAAAGCAGTGTCGGAATGGTATAAAGAAAGATACAATGTAACGCTAGAACCTTCATGTGAAACAATGGCGCTTATAGGCTCCAAGGAAGGCATAGGGCACATTCATCTGGCGTTTATAAATCCCGGGGATGTGGTGCTTTGTCCTGATCCAGGCTATCCGGTCTATAATGCCGGAACAATTTTCGCTGAAGGTGAACCTTATTTCATGCCGCTTCTCGAAGAAAATGGTTTCATGCCTGATTACACGAAAATCCCGGCGGATATCTTAAAGAGGGCCAAACTCCTTTTCATAAACTATCCCAATAACCCAACGGCCGCGGTTGCAACGCGTAAATTCTTTTTGGACACCGTTGAATTAGCCAAAAAGCACGGCATAATAGTTTGTCATGACGCCGCCTATTCCGAAGTTTATTACGACGGGCAAAGGCCGCTCTCTTTCATGCAAATTGAAGGTGCCAAAGATGTCGGCATTGAGTTTCATTCTTTCTCCAAAACCTTCAACATGACCGGCTGGCGGTTAGGATACGCCGTAGGAAACAGGGAAGTTCTAGCGGGGCTGGCTGCCGTCAAAGAAAATATTGATTCAGGTGCCTTCCATGCCATCCAGAAAGCGGGAATTACCGCTTTGAAGCTCCCCGTCTCATGGACCGACGAAATACGTTCTGTCTATCAAAAGAGAAGGGATACCCTGGTAGCAGGACTTCGTTCTCTGGGATGGAATGTTGAAAGCCCGAAAGCAGCTTTTTATGTCTGGATTAAGGTGCCTTCAAAGTTCAAGGATGCGAACGCAAACGCTAAATCAATTTCTTCAGAGTTAGTCAAATATTTGCTTACAAAATGCGGCATAGTTTCAACGCCGGGCGTCGGGTTTGGTTCGGCAGGAGAGGGATATATCAGAATGACTGTCTGCGCCCCGGAAGCAAGGCTGAAAGAAGCCGTGGAGAGGATAAGAAAAATATGGTGACCGCGTATTTGAGCATAGGCTCAAATATTGAAAACCGAATGAAGAATCTTGAGCAGATATCTGAAATATTGAATGGAATAAAAGGAATTTGCTTAGAAGGCGTTTCAAGTATCTATAAAACTGCGCCCGTAGGCGGCGTTAAACAAAGAATGTTCTACAACGCTGTTTTGAAGGTCAGGACGGAGCTCTCGCCGTTAGAACTGCTCTTGGCCTGCAAACGTGTGGAGAATGTTTTAGGACGGAAAAAAACAATAAAATGGGGACCGAGAATAGCGGATATTGACATTCTTTTATACGGCAGGAAACAGTTTCAATCAGCGAAACTGGTTATCCCTCACAAAGAAATATCAAAACGCTTTTTTGTGCTGATCCCTTTATATGAAATGGCGCCGCGAATAAACATTCCGGGCGCAGGAAATATTAAACGAGTCATTAAGACGCTGATAGATTTCAAAAGAGCAGGAAAGGCCGGTGGAAAATGACGGAAAATAGCTTCGGGAAGTTTATGGTAATTGAAGGGCCCATCGGGGTGGGCAAGACAAGTTTTATTGACCTCGTCAGCCGGGAATTCAATTTCAGGCCTATCCTCGAAATAGTCGAGGAAAATCCGTTTCTCACACGCTTCTATAAAGAGATGAAAAGCTATGCGTTCCAAACCCAGTTGTTCTTCCTGCTGAACAGATACAAGCAACAGCAGGAATTATTCCAGCAGGACCTCTTCTCGAAAGGCATCATTTCCGATTATATGTTCGAAAAAGACAGGATCTTTGCTTACCTTAACCTTGATGACAACGAATTAAACCTTTACGAGAAGGTCTATTCAATTCTTAAGGTGAAAGTTCCAAAGCCTGACCTCGTGGTTTACCTGCAGGCCAGCACCGAGACTCTCATCCGCCGTATCAAACTGCGCGGCAGGCCTTTCGAAAAGTCCATCACCCATGACTACATTGATAAAGTTAACAAGGCCTACAATCAGTATTTTCTTAACTACAAAGAGAGCCCGCTGCTTATAGTAAGCACCAACGAGATTGATTTTGTAAATAATTTTCTGGACCTGCAGGATCTTGTTTCCACAATAAAAGGCATGAAGACAGGAACCAAGTACTATTTGCCTGTGCCGAAGCTATGAGAATATTCAAAACAGCCCAGGAAATGAGTGTCTTTTCCAGGAAAACAAGACGAGACGGAAAGTCTATCGGGCTGGTCCCGACTATGGGCTGTCTGCACGAAGGACATCTTTCGCTGGTCAAGTCTTCTCTTGGTAGCTCGGAACTTACTGTTGTGAGTATATTTGTCAATCCGGCTCAGTTCGGAAAGAACGAAGATTTTGATAAGTATCCGAGAAACCTGGAAAAGGATATTGCGCTGCTGAAAGATTCAGGAGTTGATGTTGTTTTCGCTCCTGAAGCGGTTGAAATGTACCCGGAAGGTTTCCTTACTTTCGTTGAGCCGCAAGGCGGTCTTGAAGAGGTGCTTGAAGGGGAGATAAGGCCTGGACATTTTCGCGGCGTTGCCACCGTCGTGGCCAAATTATTTAACATAACTGATCCGGATAAAGCGTTCTTCGGACAAAAAGACGCCCAGCAGTGCCTGATAATAAAAAAAATGGCCCAAGACCTGAACTTCAGCGTCGAGATACTGATAATGCCTACAGTCCGCGAGACTGACGGCCTGGCAAAGAGTTCAAGGAATTCATACCTGAGCGCAAAAGAACGAAAAGCTGCTCCCGCTATCTTTAAGGCTCTTCAAATGGCGCAGCATATGATAGAACTCGGGGAAAACAATCCTGCAGCAGTAACTGCAGAGATTCGAAAAATGATTGGCCGTGCAAAATTGCTGGATCTAGAATACGCGGTTGTAGCCGACCCTGAGACGCTGCGGCCCGTAGAATCGATCGGCAGCAGGGCTCTAGCCCTGATAGCTGCGAGAGTGGGAACAACCAGACTGATAGATAACATGCTGATTGAAAGATAGGTTGGCTGTAATCTCCGGAGGGATTATGCAGAGACACATGTATAAGTCAAAGATACACATGGCGACCGTTACGGAAGCCAATCACAAATATAAAGGAAGCATAACTATTGACGAAGCCCTGCTGGAAGCGTCCGACATAATACCGAATGAAAAAGTCCAGGTTCTGAATTTCAATACAGGCGGCAGGCTTGAAACGTACATTATTAAAGGGAAACGCGGAAGCGGCGTTATCTGCCTCAACGGCCCGGCGGCAAGGGCTGGCCAGGTTGGAGATAAAGTTACGATAGTTTCTTACGGGATTTATGATGATAAGGAAGCCAGGTCTTTAAAGCCAAAAATGGTCCTTGTTGACGAAAATAACAGAATCAATAAATAACACCCTAAGCTGTCCTCTAATAAACCGGGAAAATCATGTCACATGACTTCATTAACATAAAGGGCGCGCGCGAACACAATCTAAAGAATTTTGATATTTCCATACCCAGGGATAAGCTCGTTGTTATAACCGGCTTGTCTGGTTCCGGGAAATCATCGCTTGCGTTTGATACTATCTACGCAGAAGGACAGCGGCGCTACGTAGAGTCACTTTCCGCGTATGCCAGGCAATTTCTCGGGCAGATGGAAAAGCCGGATGTTGATTATATTGACGGACTTTCACCGGCCATTGCTATAGAGCAGAAAACCCCTTCCCACAATCCAAGGTCAACAGTCGGCACGGTAACAGAAATCTATGACTACCTCAGGCTTCTTTACGCCCGTATAGGAATACCGCATTGCCATCAGTGCGGCAAGAAAATTGAAAAACAATCCGCAGAGCAGATAACGGACAGAATACTCTCGTTTGAAGCGGGAAGCAAACTTCAGATCCTGGCGCCGGTAATTTCCGGAAGAAAAGGCGAATACCAGAAACTCCTTGACGGGATACGACAAGAAGGTTTTGTCCGTGTAAGGATTGACGGCAAGATTCATGATATCAGCGACGACATAAAGCTCGAAAAGAACAAGAAGCACAGCATCTCGGTAGTGGTTGATCGTATCACAGTCGGGCCGGATTCCAGAAAGAGAATCGCCGCTTCTGTTGAGTCTGCTCTGAAGCTGGGAGACGGCAACCTGACTCTCATTGTAAACGCGGAAAAGGAAATCCCTTTCTCGGAAAAATTCTCCTGTGTTGACTGCGGCACAGGTATAAGCGAGTTAACCCCGAGAATGTTTTCATTCAATAACCCTTTCGGGGCTTGCCCGGAATGCGGAGGCTTGGGCCAAAAACTCGAAATCGACCCGGACCTTGTCGTTCCGGATAAAGAAAAGAGTCTAGACGGCGGGGCAATAGCGCCCTGGAGCAGCAATACGGCCTTTTATTACCAGAGCATGCTGAAGGCTGTAGGAAAACATTATGGTTTCAGAACGGATGTTCCGTTTAAGAGCTTGAAGAATGAGCATAAGGATATAGTGCTTTACGGCTCGGGCGAAGAAAAAATTAAATTCAACTTCACGTCTTCTCAGGCCACGCATTCATATACCGGAAAGTACGAAGGCGTTCTCCCGAACCTCAAGAGAAGGTTTACGGACACAGAGTCTGAATACATTAGGAATGAAGTAATAGGGCATTATATGAGGAGCAATAAATGCCCTGCCTGCGGCGGAGCCAGATTGAAGAAGGAAACGCTAAGCGTGAAGATTGCCGGTAAGAATATAAATGAAACCACGGGTCTAAGCGTAAGCGAATGCCTCGAGTTCTTCAAAGCAGTCAAACTCACCGAGCGCGAAGCCCAAATATCAAAACAGGTTCTTAAGGAGATTCGCGCAAGATTAGGCTTCCTGGTAAACGTTGGACTTGGCTATCTGACTCTTAACCGGGCGGCAATGACGCTTTCCGGCGGCGAGTCGCAGAGAATTCACCTCGCGACTCAGATTGGAGCGTCCTTAGTCGGTGTTTTATATGTTCTCGACGAGCCCAGCATCGGCTTACACCAGAAGGATAATGAGAAACTCCTTAACACGCTTAAAACCCTCAGAGATCAGGGAAATACTGTAATAGTGGTAGAGCACGATGAGGATACCATGAGGGAAGCTGATTATATAGTTGACTTGGGGCCGGGAGCCGGCGCAGACGGCGGTTATGTTATTGCCGCAGGGCCGCTAAAAACCATACTTGCGTCAAAAGAATCGCTGACAGGGAAATATTTGAGAGGCGATCTAAAGATAAATGTTCCTCATTCAAGGAATCAATGCTCCGGCGGAAGCCTAAAGCTTATTGGCGCTGAAACCAATAATTTAAAGAAGATAAACGCTGAGTTCCCGCTGAAATGCTTAACGTGTGTAACCGGTGTATCCGGTTCCGGAAAAAGCTCTCTTGTCCAGGAAACGCTTTACCCTGCCGTAATTCATGAGTTATTCCGCACGGGACTGCGGCCTTCGAGCTATCAAAAACTTGAAGGAGCGGAAAACATTGACAGGGTTATTAACATCGACCAGCAGCCAATAGGAAGGACTCCAAGAAGCAATCCGGCAACCTACAGCGGAGTCTTCACGCACATACGCGATCTTTTCACGGAAACAATAGAGGCCAAAACCCGCGGGTATAATCCCGGAAGATTTAGTTTTAACGTTAAGGGAGGCAGGTGTGAGGCTTGCGAAGGCGACGGCATTTTAAAAATAGAAATGCACTTTTTGCCGGACGTATACGTACAGTGCGAAGTGTGCAAAGGCAAGAGGTATAACAGGGAAACGCTGGAAGTAAAGTTCCGCGGAAAGAATATCGCCGAGGTGCTTGACATGACAGTGACTACGGCGCTCGATTTCTTCAAAAACATCCCAAGGATTCACTCAATTCTTCAGACGCTGGAAGATGTTGGCCTCGGCTACATAAAGCTAGGACAGCCCGCGACAACGCTTTCCGGCGGCGAGGCCCAAAGAATCAAACTATCCGCGGAACTAAGCAAGCGGGCCACCGGAAGGACACTTTACATACTTGATGAACCAACAACAGGCCTGCATTTTGACGATATCAAGAAACTTCTTGAAGTGCTCTTCCGCCTGCGAGACATGGGAAACAGCATTGTTGTTATAGAACATAACCTTGATGTCATTAAAACCGCGGATCACGTGATTGATCTTGGGCCGGATGGGGGCACGGCCGGTGGCTACTTAATAGCCGCAGGAAGCCCTGAAGATATAGCAGGCTGCAAGCGCTCCTACACCGGAAAGTTCTTAAAAAAAGTGCTTTAATCCACTCTCCTCAAATCACCCTTGTTGAATTATTTTAGCGTAATTGTTATAATTGAAAGGTTTTAGGAGGAATATGGATAAAAAAACTCTTCTAAAAAAGGTTCCCATTTTTTCCGGGATTTCTAACAGGGATATAAATATAATAGCAAAGTCTATGGTAGAGAAGAAATACCCTAAAGGCGCGCACCTGTTTTTTGAAAACGAAGAAGGTAACACGCTGTATGTTATCATTCATGGCCTCGTAAAAATCTACACCGCTGACAAAAGCGGAAGAATAAAAACTCTAACATACCTCAAAGACGGCGACTTCTTCGGAGAAATGGCAATGCTTGATCAGGAAAAAAGGTCAGCCTCCGCCATAGTTGTTGAAGATGCGGAGGTTCTCGCTCTCAATCGCAGCGATGTTCAAAAAGAGATACTTGACAATCCTCTTATAGCGCTTAAGCTACTTAAGACTTTAAGCGCGAGGCTGAGATATTGCGACAAGCAAATAGAAGACCTTACTTTCCGCAACTTGCCGGGCCGGGTAGCAAGCACGCTTCTTGACTTAGCAGCGAAGTACGGCGTAAAAACCTCGTCCGGAATTAGATTGGACCTGAAACTTACGCATCAGGAACTGGCGGACATAATAGGCACAGCCAGGGAGGTTGTTACTTCTATTCTCGGCGACTTCCGTGAAGGCGGGTGCGTTGAAGACATCGACAAACACCTTATAATTAAGAATGAAAAAGAACTGAGGAGTTGGATTACCTAATGAAAATATTTCATGAAGCCGTAAAAACAATCTCAAAACACAGGTATGCAGCGGCAACCACAGTAGCTGTGCTGGTATGCAATATGCTGATACTCGGAATATCCTTCCATGTTATCCGCAATCTGAATAAATTCCTAAACGAGGTCAACTCCAGCGTTCAAATAACGGCTTATGCTTCCGAGAAGCTGAAACCGGAAGATATTGTGCAGATGGTTGCGGTTATAAAGGCGCAAAACGGGGTTAGTGACTGTCACTATGTGTCAAAAGAGGAAGCGATTAAAGAATTTGCTGCCGACCCTGACTTTAAGAACTACATGGAAAATGTAAAGGAAAATCCTCTGCCAAACACTGTCAAAGTCGAAGTCGAGAAAGAGCACCGCAACGCAAAAGGGCTCCAGGAACTTGCCGCTTTTGTCGGTACACTTCCCGGCATCACAGAAGTTAACTACCGCAAAGACGAGACGGAACGCTTCTTAAATATAGTCTCCAGCGTGGAACTATTTGCGGCGGGTTTTGCCTTGATACTTGTGCTGAGTTCCGCTTTTGTGGTAACAAGCACGGTCAGAAACAATATATACTCACGGAGAGGCGTTATTAATTCAATGCTCAAGTCTGGCAGCAATGCAGTCGCTCTTAAAAAGGTATTTGTTCTGGAAAGCGTTATGCTGGGCGCCGCCGGAGGCCTAATAGCAGCCTCGCTGTTACTGTTGATAGAACTCGCGGTTATCGGCAAAATTAACCTGCTGTGGTCGGGAAGATGGGCCAGAGTTGACGCGCTGTATTTTTCAGGTATAGTTATTTTCTCCGCCGCGCTAGGCTTCCTGAGCAGCGCTTTTATAAGGATCGAGCAATCGAATTCGTGAAGAAATCCATAAAGGCTGTCTTTTTTTCGGCGATTTTCATGCTGCTTACGCTGCAGCTCACAGCGCAGTCGTCTGAAGACAATAAAAAAGAGCTCGAAAAGGTCAGCAAGCAGATACAGGATAAAATAGAAAAGCAGTACAAACTTTATGAAGAAGAAAAAAGCGTCCTTTACCAGTTGCAGAAATTTGACCAGAAGCTTGATGAGCTTAAGAAGAGAGTAGATAATTGCAATAACAAGCTCAACCAGTACGAGAAAGAGATAGATTATTCAAAAGATCAGATTGGAGCGGAGAGCGCCAGACTGAACAAAGTAGAAAAAGATTTAAGCGAAAGAATGCGTCAACTGTATAAAGAAGGAAGTTTTAAAAGCCTGAAGACTCTGATGTCGGCCGTTAGCTTCGACGATTTCATGAAAAAGTATGATATCCTGGTCGCAATCGCGAAGAAAGATGTTGAACTTAAGAAGAATATTCTTAAAAAGAAAAAAGACCTTTCTTCGAAAAAGACCGATTTTGAAAGGAAATATGTCAAATACGAGTCGTACCGGAAGACCGCAGCGGAAAAAAGCATGGAGCTGACTGAACAGAAAAAAGAGAAAAGCAGCCTGCTCGGCGGAATCAAGGATCAGCGGACTCTTTACGAGCAGGCAATTGCCGAATTAAAGCAGCAGTCAGGAAAACTGGAAGCTATAATTAAGCAGTACGATGAAGGCACCCGGAAAATTGAAATTCCGCAATCGGAAGGCGATATTAACAGGTTTAAAGGAAAGCTTAATCCTCCTTCCGAAGGCAAGATTACCTCGTTTTTCGGAAAATACAAACACCCAAAGTTCAATGTGTATGTGTTCAATAACGGTGTTGAAATCGCTTCAAAGCTCAATGATCCGGTCCACCCGGTCTACTCAGGGATTGTTATATTTTCTGACTGGTTCAAAGGCTACGGTAAGATGGTTATGGTGGATCACGGCAATAATATTGTGGGAATCTACGGTCATTTGTCAGAGATTTCTGTAAATTTCGGACAGAAGGTTGTGCCTTCTGATATTCTAGGAAAGGTAGGGGATACAGGTTCTTCGGACACCCCGACTCTTTATTTTGAGATTAGAAAAGACGGCAAGCCTCAAAATCCGGCAGAATGGCTCGCAAAAAAAGACTAGGAATGTCAATCTCTTATAACTTTTATCGCAATCGGGAGCACTTATGAAAAAGACTTTAATTCTTATCGCGCTGCTGTTGGCTGTAATGCCGGTTTTGGCGGACACAACTCCTGATCAGGAGAGAGTTCTTGTCGACAAGGTATATAAAGAGCTTCCCGTGATGAGCGAGTCCCTTGATTACATCATTAAGAATTATGTGGATGAGGACAAGATCAAAGGCGATCTTTTGTTCCACGGGGCCATCAAGGGGATGATATCCACTCTCGATGTGCACAGTCATTTCATGGATCTTGACCAATTCAATGAGCTGCAGACCGAGACTTCCGGCGTTTTCGGGGGCATAGGAGTTGAGATAACACTGAGAAGCGATATTCTGACAATAGTGGCTCCGATAGAGAAAAGCCCGGCATGGCAACAGGGCATACGGAGCGGTGATCGGATAATTAAAATTGAAGGTGAACTGACCAAAGGGAAAACTGTTGATGATGCCATCAAGAAAATCCGCGGGCCGAAAGGCACAAAAGTAAGGTTAAGCATAGCCCACGAAGGCGAGGACCAACTGGTTGAAGTTGAAATAATCAGGGATAACATCAAGATACAGAGCGTCGATTCTTACATCCTCTCGGATAACTTCGGCTATATAAGACTACGCAATTTCATAGAGAGCTCCGGAAGGGATATCGGCGCTGCGCTTGAAAAATTGGAAAAAGCGGCTGTAAGAGGAGTAATTCTTGACCTTAGAGGAAATCCCGGCGGTTTGCTCGATGTATCGGTTGATATCGCAGACCGTTTTCTTTCGGGCGATAAATTGATAGTCTATACTCAAGGCCGCATCAGCAGCATGAACAGGAAATACGCTTCTACCGGCGGCGGAACTTTCGGAGAAAAGGTTCCGATGATTGTGCTTGTGAACAAAGGGAGCGCGTCTGCCTCAGAAATAGTAACCGGAGCCCTGCAGGACAACAAGAGGGCCGTTGTAATGGGAACTCAATCATTCGGCAAGGCGTCTGTGCAAAGCATCTTCAGGCTTTCAGATGGGTCCGGACTGAGGCTCACCACAGCGTACTATTACACTCCGCTAGGCAGAAAGATTCACGAAAAGGGTATTACTCCGGACATAATAAGCGAAGACAAGTTTCCCGGAGACCAGGTTTGGAGATTGAATTACTTTGAACATTTTACAAACTATGCAAAGAAATACATTAAAGCGAATCCGTCTGCCGACGAGAAAGTTAAGGTTGATGATAAAATGGCGGATGATATGATAAAAGACGCAAAGGCGGCTGGTTTTGTGATAAGCGATCTTGAAATAGAAAAGAATCGTGCTTTTATCAGGAGCTTCATCAGGGCGGAGATAATTAAGGCGTTAAAGGGCGACCAGGAAAGTGAGAGGGCCAGAGTTGAAGATGATGAAACAATCAAGCGGGCATTGGATATTTTTAAATCTTCAGAAATAATGAACGTTGCCAAATAGCGCGCACTGACGCGGAGGGTTAGTTCTAATGGCTAAGACACCTGACTTGAAATCAGGAGTCCTTCACGGGACATGCAGGTTCGAGTCCTGCACCCTCCGCCATTTCCGAGTATTGCGCGAAACTGGCGGGATGGCATAAGCTGCGAGACTCACCATCCGCTTTCGGCAATATAGTTATCAGGAGCATTCATGCGACAGAAGCTGAGGAGAGAGAAAAAACAGCCGCAGATACTTAGTGCTTTCTTCCTTTTTGGCATCCTTGCGTTTATACTTGTCCTTCTATTCCTAAAACTCTTAAATGGAGAAAATATTCTCGCCTGGGTCAGAAATCCCAAATCTGACCTTCCGTCTGTCGCCCTGCTTGGTGTTATCGTTGGTTTATTCGCAGTCTCCGGGTTTTATTTGCTTTCAAGAATTGAGGTTAGAAACGCGGTATTCAACCTAAAACTGGATATTATTGATTTCCTGCAAGGGGAGAACGTGCTTTCTCCCGAATATGCCGTAAAGGAAAGAAAGCACACTGCGCAAATTATAAAAAAAATATTCAAACTGATTATACTTGTAGTGGAAAGATTAAAAGCCTCAGAAACCAGAAGGGGGGAGCTTGAGGACATGCTCTCTAAACTAATCGATGTAAAAAAGAATGAACTCACAGCTAGGTCAGGCAGGGATCTTGTAGCTACGATTCTTTTCATAGACATCCCGGGTTTCAGCCATATGACCCTGAAGCTCAGCTCAAATGAGATAATTCTTTTCCTTAACACTTATTATGAATATGTAACAGCTCTGGTTGAAATGAACAACGGCCGTGTTCACAAATTCATGGGCGACTCAATCATGTCAGTTTTCAAGGAAGAAGGTTTTCCTCACGAAGTTTCTCACCCCTTGCGCGCCATAAACGCCGCGATGAAAGTAAACACCGGTTTCGCTAAAGTTCTTTTTGATTCCGGCATAGAAGTATTAAAACAGATGCCCATTGGAGTTTGCTTTGGGATTAATACCGGTGAATGCGTGACCGGTACCGTAGGTTCAGCCTCAAAAATAGAACATGCCTATATTGGGGAGTGTATAAACCAGGCGCTGCTGATTTCAAAGAGAGGCGCAACCGGTACGGTGTTCATAGGCGCGGACGCTTATGAACTGACAAAACGCGAGATAGAGTCAGTAGAAAGCGACCCTATTACAATTAAAAATCAGGAGTATAAAGTTTATCTGGTCAAAGGCGTTAATGTATTCTCAAATATGATTGAAAGATGAGATTAGCTCCGCGAAAAGTAATGCACCGAGAATCAAAGGTTATAGGGTTTGAAATGAAAGGCCCTTTGTGATACAATCAAACTCGTTTTTGCGGAATATTGAAAGGTTATTCGGAGAGATGGCCGAGCGGCTGAAGGCAACCGCCTGCTAAGCGGTTGTACTCCAAAAGGGTACCGAGGGTTCAAATCCCTCTCTCTCCGCCATTTTCAGCCGCTGGTTGAGAATGAAGCCCCTCTTCAAAAGTCCCGCTTTTATCCGCGACCCCCCCATCATTGTAAAACCCCGCCTTTAGCGGGGTTTTTGTTTTAGTGTTTATTGGTGTGCAACCCGCAGGCTTTTGAATACAGAGAAGTTATTTTCATAATTTTAGCGTGGATTAACGGACGTGGTCCCATGGGAAGCGACCCCATTTTAAATGTATTTGCTATCGCAGGCAGGTGTTTCTCAAGGAGAGGGATAGGAATCTTCACGCCGGATAGATTGTTTAAGAGTAAAATTATTGCGTGTTCCATTTCCGGCAAAGGCCAGTAATACCTGCACCTGTCGCTGTAACTGTACTTCCTCTTGTGCGCTACCTCGGCCTCGGTTCCGCTATAGTAATTCTTCCAATAGGAGGGGTTCTTTAGCATCGCTGAGTCCAGAGCGTTCTCAAGACCGGAAAGTTTTGCTGATTTGCCCGCGAATAATTCTGCTTCAATTTTTTCAAGCGCGAACAAGGCCTCTCTAAAAGCAAAAGTAAGCCACGGACCTACTTTCAATACGGCAAAATGGTCTCGAACTAGCTCGTTAAGCGCGCTGCCAGGCTGGTAATCGGTTGAATGAGCTTCGAAAACAAGGTTTGGTTCTCCTTTAATGAATGTCTTAAGGGCTGAAGCCTTTTCCGGTACATAGGTTTCAACAGAAGCGTCGCCGAATTCCACTCCGGGCTGTACAACCACTGCGTGCACCCTTTCCCAGGCTGAATCCAGGCCTTTTCTTTTGAAGGCGTCATGGATTTCCTTGACAGTCTCCGCTGCGTCGGCTGCTCCGGTAATATGTATCTTGTCATGGCCGAGAACAGCCCCTCCGGGGGTTGGCACTTCAGTGCCTACTATGTAGGCAGGAATTGAATTAGAAGATTTATCCCAAGCAGCCTCTGCCGCCGCGCAAAGTTCCGCTGCCCGTTCCGCCGCTACCCTGGGAGCCGGAGCTTCTCCGGAATCATCAGAGCATTTCATGCTTGCATCAAGATGCAGTTTTGAAAACCCCGCCTTGGCATAGGCAGACATCAGCTCGCGCGCTTTCTGCATAGCCGAGCCAGAGTTTTCTTTACGCCAGGTATTCGGGCCAAGATGATCGCCGCCGAGGATCAGTTTCTGCGCCGGAAAACCCAGTTCCTGCGCAATTGTTTTGACATACAAGGCAAAATCAGCGGGTTTCATGCCTGTATAACCGCCAAATTGGTCTACCTGGTTTGAGGTCGCTTCAATGCAGAGGGTTGAATTGTCCTTTATAGCCTGCAGAATTGAAGCCTCTATTACAAAACGGTTTGCCGAACAGATGCTGTAAAGGCCTGTGTTCTTTCCGGATTTCTGTTCCCTGACAATATTTATCAGCGGATTTTTCTTCACTTGTAGATTGTTACACCCTTGACAACCCTGCTTATATTTCCGGTCTTGCTCGGGCTGTCGGGTTTATGTCCGATATCCAGACACTTGAATAAACCCAGAAGCTGGCCGGCGACAATGTCGGTAAGCACGCGGTAGCTGTCAGAGACCGCCTGCCCGTCAGGAAAAAGTTCTATTATGTGAGGAGAGAGGGAGCGGATTTCTTTGTCTGCCTTAGCGCAAACAATAACCGCAGCCATTCCCTGCCTGCTTTTCTTGAGTTGTTTCAGAAGGTCAAGCTCATATCTTTTGGCTCTTAAATTGCCCGAGAGCGCTGCAAATATAAGACATTCGTTGTTAATGAAGACTTGCGGCCCGTGTCTCAGGCCAAGGAAAGAATCAAACCTGCAGGCAATCTTGCCTTCCGTCATTTCCTGAAGCTTAAGGTGGCATTCCTGCATAGTCCCGAAAAGATTTGAAGAGCCCAGGTAGCTGACGCGGTTAAAAGGCTTGCTGCAGAGCGAAGCCAGCATGTCGGAATAGTTGTTCATGACTCTGGCTGCCCCGGCCGCCGCCTTCTTTACCTCTGAGCGGAACACAGCCGTGTTGTTTAGCTCTCCAAGAAAAAGTCCGGTAAGGGCCATTGTTGAAAAAGAACTTGTCATGACTAAAGAGCGGTCGTTGGTCTCTTTTGGAAGTATAATGCAGTAAGAATTCTTGTCGAGGTCAGTCATTTTTGCCAGCGCGCCGTCTATATTGCAGGTGATAACAAGCTGGCGGGCGTTCCTGTAATGTCTTTTTATAATGTCGTACGTCGCCACTGATTCAGGCGAATCGCCGGAACGTGCAAACGAGACCAAAATGTAATTATTTTTTACCGCTAGCATGCTGTCCGGATGCGTGACGAAATGGGTTGTCGGAATAGAGAAAACATCTCTTCCGAGGGCCTTTCTGAGACCTGTGCTGACGGAAGTACCGACAAATTCCGAGGTTCCCGCTCCCGTGAATACAAGCGTTGATTTTCTGTTGCCGTAAATTCCTCCCGATTTCAGGAAGGAATATATCTCTTGTCTTGCCCCTATCAACCCATCTGCAGTTTTAAGCCACACCCCGGGCTGTTGAGCAATTTCAGCGGGAGTGTGCACGATTCCTTTCGCGGCTTTTGTCTTCTCTGACGCTTCAAGCAATTTGAAAAATGAGTTCATTTTGCGGCCTCCATGAAATCAATAATATCTCTATAAGACGATTTTGCGGCAGTTCCGCCTGGAAACTGACAGCTTCTCGCTCCGGCGGCGTTGCCGAAATGCAGCGCCTCGTTAAAAGACAACTTCTTTTCAAGAATAGCGAAAAGGAAACCGGCGTCAAAATTGTCTCCGGCGCCGGTAGTGTCTTTCACTTCTACTTTATAAGGGAAGGCCTTAACGGCTCTGCTGCCGCTGATTGCTATAGCGCCTGCTCTTCCGAGTTTTACTACCGGACAAGCGGTTAGCAAGGCAAGCTTTTCGCAGGCCTCTTCCGCGCCCGGACATCCGGTGATTGAAACCGCCTCGTCAGAATTAACGAACAGGTAATCAACCTTCCTTAACCAATCGTCCAAGAACTCCCATTTTTCCGTAGCATCCCACTGAGTGTCAATAGAAGTTGTAATGCCGGCGTCTTTTGCAAGAGCAAGCAGAGATGAAATCTTCCCCTTGAACTTTAGCTGCTGGTAAGGGCCGGCAAAATGGATATGAGTGTAAGATGAGAGCGCGTCCGGCGTTAACATAGATCCGGAATATTCAGAGATGGTTCCCGGATAAGTAACCTGAGAACGGATGTTTTCTTGAATGAGATTTACGGTAACACCGGTCTTTACCTTATCCGTTCTCTCGACAAGTTCCGAAGAAATACCGGCATTTTTCATGGCATTTATCATTAGCACGCCGTTGTCATCGGTTCCGGCAAGGCCGGCGAAGCCTGCTTTACCTCCAAGAGAACTGAAGGCATGGGCGGCTATGAAAGCAGAGCTCCCGGGAACGGTTTCGAATCCCGCGCAGGTAATCTCGCGGTCAGGCAAAGGCATCGAGGAAAGCCCATACATAAGGATGTCAATATTGATGTCCCCTATGAAAAGCGTTTTGTTCATAGTCAGTCTCCGCCAATTATTATACACGAGTGACATTTAGAAATCACCTCTAAATTGGCGCTTCGTGAAAGGAGATATTTTGCTTTTAAAGCGTCTTTTTGATATAATCAACACCTGTGAAAAAGAAGATGGCGGGAAGAAATAGACGCAAAGCAAAGAAACCGTCGGCCGGCGCTGTCAGGCTGGAATTAAGCAAGGGCTTAGCCAAAATACGCGCGCAACTTAAGGTATCACTTTCAGGTATACCGGGGAAGAGCTCTCTAGCAAAACTATCCACTGGGCAGGAACGGCTCAGGCGGGAAGTAAGGAAACTCCAGGCAGAATTCAACCTGTATTTATCCAGACAGAGTTTAAGGAAGGCTTCAACCGGCGGATTGGAGGCAGAGTTCAAGGTTTTAGAAAATGAAAAGCGCCTCCTTTTGAAAAGGATACAGGAACTTGAAACTTCCCGTCTTGAAAAGACTGAAACGCTTGCAGTCCTAAAAAGAGGGAGCAGCTCTCACGAAACTGCGCTTGAAGCTCACGTTAGAGACCTTGAGAGAAGGCTCCAAGCTTCGGAAGACAACTACCTTAAAGAAAAGCAGATTTTAGAATATAAAATTAAAACGGCTCAGGCGGAGGCGGAGAAGTTTAGACTTGAGCTTTCTGTCCGGACAATGTTCGATAAACGAGAGGAAGGCAAGAAATGACCAGCAAGACACACGACATAGCGGTTATTGGAGCGGGGCCTGCCGGACTTACGGCGGCAATCTACGCGGCTCGCGGCAAGTACGACATCCTGATCATTGAAAAGGCCGTTGTAGGCGGGACCGCGCTTATGATAGATAATCTTGAAAATTACCCCGGTTTTCCGGAAGGCACAAAGGGCTATGAACTTGCGATGAAGATGGAAGCTCAAGCCAAGAAGTTCGGGGCGGCTTTTATCAATGACGACGTTCAAAGCGTTAAGAAAGAAAACGGTGTTTTCCAAATAACCTGCAGTTCTTCATCGTATCTTGCCAGAACTGTTGTAATCGCCAGCGGGTCAAAACCTGTTAAGTTGGGCGTTCCCGGAGAAGAGAAACTCATAGGCAAAGGGATTTCCTGGTGCGCAACGTGTGACGGGGCATTTTTCCGCAATCAGCCGATAGCTGTGGTGGGCGGCGGGAACTCGGCGCTTCACGAGGCAATTTACCTCACAAGATTTGCTTCAGAAGTATATGTAATTCACAGACGGAATGAATTTAGGGCTTCACCTTACTTGCAGGACAGACTCAAGACTAACCCAAAGATACATCTGGTACTGGACTCGGTAGTTGAAAATATTATTGGCGAGCAAAAACTGGAGAAAGTAACTATAAAAAAGGTTTCTGACGGTTCCCTTTCAGAGCTTCATGTAAGCGGACTGTTCGAAGCCGTTGGAAATACGCCAAACACAGGATTCTGCAAAGATATACTTAAGCTTGACGAGAAAGGCTGCATTATAACGGACGATTCACTTGAAAGCTCTGAACCGGGTATCTTCGCTGTAGGCGATGTCAGGACGACAAAACTAAGACAAGTTGCAACGGCAGTAGGCGACGGCGCTTATGTCGCGGCCGGATTGGAGAAATACCTCTCAAAATAATTATCTCTTAATGGAGGAATAAAATGAAAAAGTGCATCAACTATTGGACTTTTCCGGGCGGGCTGGAAGGTAAAGTAAAAGTAAGCGATGCAATAAAGATGGCCAAAAAATACGGTTACGAAGGCATTGAACTTTGCTTTGATGAGCGCGGAGAAGTCTCGCCTGAAACTACGCAGGAACAGGCCGCTGCAATGCTTGCAGAAGCGGCAAAGAACGGCATAGAGATTACCAGTCTGGCAACAGGTATCTATTGGGGCGCAAATTTCGGTTCTTCAGCGCAGGCAGACAGGGATAAGGCCGTAAAACTCACGGAGAAATACCTTGAACTCGCTTCGTGGCTCAAAGTTGACAGTATTCTTGTGGTCCCGGGCGCTGTTGATGTTTTCTTTAATCCTGCGGCAGAAGTTGTCTCTTACGATGATGTTTACAAAAGATCGGTTGAGTGTATCAAAAAACTCCTGCCTGTGGCTGAGAAATTCAAAGTTGTAATGGCTATAGAGAACGTCTGGAACAGGTTCATAATGAGCCCGCTTGAAATGAAATCCTATATTGACGGATTTGGAAGCAAATATATCGGGGTGTATTTTGATGTAGGCAACGCTATACCTTTCGGCTACTCGCAGCAGTGGATCAGAATACTGGGAAGCCGCATAAAGAGGGTTCATTTCAAAGATTTCAGGTTTGCAGCCGGTAACGGCGGAATGAACGGGTTCGTGGATCTTTTGAACGGCGATGTGAACTGGACGGAAATAATGAAGGCCTTAAAGGAAATCGGCTATGACGGTCCGGTCGCCGCCGAGATGATACCCTACTACAATCATCATCCCCTGGCCCGCGTAGAGCTGACTTCGATAGCGATGGATTATATACTGGGGCGTAAAAAGTAAAGGCAAAGTTTGTAAGGTTATAAGGTTTATAAGGTAAGAGCTGTCAACCTTACAAACTTTACAAACCTTATAAACTGCAACATTCAATGTGGAAGTGCAACACCCGCATTAAATACCTGTAAAGGTGTTTTGAAACAAAGTTTCTTGCGAGGGGTGTTATTCATGATTCTTTCAACCCTCTTGATTGCTTTGTTCGTAATAGT